>ERZ507784.6-NODE-6-length-78224-cov-7.07994_pt1 | contig 78224 bp, 44 predicted proteins | sample MGYA00512662_ERZ507784 | MGnify/ENA metagenome assembly ERZ507784
CGCCACTTTTATCATGCAATAGCGCCACTTTTACACTCTAATAGTGGCACTATTGCATGATAAAAGTGGCGCTATTGTTAAGCATGGGTGCTGTTTGCGTAGCTTGACACGCCAAAAACAGCAAATCAGAACTCTAAAACCGATTTTTATTTTGTAACATGTTTTTACTCTTTGTACGATATTTGTATGGGGGACGACAAGCAAAAAAAATATGGGCAGCTATTGCGGCTGTCCATATTTCTTTGAGTGAACTGAGTTTTTTATATTTATGACATTTCTGCTTAGAAGTTGATGTCAATACCAGCTGCGAATACGTTGTTGTTACGCGAGTAGTCGGCGGAGTAGTTGATGGCGTTGCCCGGCATGAGCTCCACAGACTCCGTTGTCTTCTTGTGCTGATAGAAAGTGTGGAAGTAAGCCACGGTGAAGCTCATCTTCTTGTTGAAGTGCCATACGCCACCGAGTCCCACTGAGTTGGAGCTGGTCACGAACGACTTGTCGTCCATGAAGCGCTTGTCCTTCGATGTTGTGGCCTCCTCTTCAGGCAGACCGTAGTTGGTGCTCTGCCATCCGGCGCTGACCGTGAACTTCTTGTTGATGTCATACTCCACGCCGGCGTTATACTCCAGTGTGCCGTGGTCGAGCTTCTCCTGACGGTTGTTGTAAGCCTTGGCGTTCTTGTCGTCGAAGAAGTGGAAGCCTACGTTGATGCGGAGCGGATCGATGGGGCTGTAGCCTACGCCTACGCTGAGGTATGCGGGGATGTCAGCTGCAATCTTCTTGCCGTCAGCATATTCGCCGATAGCCTCGTCCAGCTCGGTGTCGAACTGATTCTTCAGACCCAGCATAGTCTTCTGCACTGTCTGGTTGGCAAGTACTGCAGCTGCTGCAGCCTCTGCCTTGGCAGCAGCCTGCTCAGCGGGCATACCATCATGAGTGAACTGAGCAGTCAGAATCTGAGTCATCTGAGAAGAGAGGTTGGCGGGAAGGTTACCGATACTCGGCACGAGGTTCACCGACTTGTTCTTCAGACGCATACGGGTCTTGAATTCGTACTTGGCTGAGAAGTTCCACTTGCCGGTCTTGAAGTCAACGCCGATAATCGGAGTGAAACCGATGCCGTTCTGGTCGCAGCTAAGCTCAATGTTGGCAGCGTCCTTCTTAGTGGGGTCGAGCACCATATAGAGAGGCATGTTGCCCACCTTGATGTCCTCCACGTATCCGTAATAGTTGGTTGTGGCGTAAATGCCACGAACGCCTCCGAAGACGCTGAAGTTGTCAGACACCTTGTAAGCGGCGCCGAGCGAAAGACCGAAGTAGTACTGACGGCCGTGCATATAGCTGTTAAAGCTGTACTTGCCTGTTTTGCCAAAAGCCTTGTCTGAAGAGAACATTTCGCTTCCGAGGACGCCGTCAACGGTGCGTGCAAGACCACAAGCTGCCATGGCTGTCTCAGCCACGATGCGCTCAAACGAACCCAGACCGTTGTCGAACGTACACTTGCCGCCGCCACCGGTCAAGGCGAAGTTGCCCTGGAACGACCAGCGGCCCTTGTTGTAGGCATATTGGAATGAGGGGATGACGGGCGCGAACGCCTCACCCTTGAATTCGCGTGGTGTGATGGGGTTGTTGACGTTATTGGTGAACAGACTGTGGTCGTTCTTTATCGTACGGTCCTGATAGGCGAGCTGCCAGTTGATGGAGAGGTGGTGGCCGTCACCGAGGAACACTACGCCGGCGGGGTTATAGTAAACGCCGTCTATTCCTATAGAAGCCTCACGGCTCATCATTCGGTTGAACGCTACATTCTGATTGGTGTTTGTGAGGAATCCTCCTGCAAACGAGACGCTGCTTGACGCAATCGCTGCTGTCAAACAAGCTGCTTTTAATTTGTTCATCTTAAATAACCTTTAATAAATTGGTTGCAAAGGTAAACAAATTGTTCTCTTTTTCCGTGTTTGCGACTTTCAATTTAAAGTCTATTAACAAAACAAACGGCTTCTATTGCACAAAGAATTAGGTTTGTGCAATAAAAGCCGCTGTTTCTTAGCTCTTTCATAACCTATAAATCTATGAGTTCTTCTTGGCATATTACATAAATTAATGTAAATTTGCTGACCCAATCAGATAAACAAATCAGTAATCCTTATATTATATAATAATGAGAGAAGACTTTAAGTTTGAGATATGCGCCAATGGCGTGGAGAGTTGTCTGGCAGCGCAGGAAGGCGGCGCTGACCGTGTGGAACTTTGTGCGGGCATTCCCGAGGGCGGCACGACGCCATCGTACGGAGAGATAAAGGTGGCACGCCGTCTGCTCACCACCACCCGTCTGCACGTCATCATCCGTCCGCGTGGCGGCGACTTCCTCTATTCGCCGCTTGAGGTGGAGCGTATGCTGGAGGACATCCGCGTATGCCGTGAGCTTGGCGTTGACGGCGTGGTGATAGGATGTCTGAACGCGGATGGTACGCTGGACATGGACGCCAACCGTCGCCTCGTTGAGGCTGCCGAAGGAATGTCCGTGACGTTCCATCGTGCTTTCGACCGCTGCCGCGACCCGCACCTCGCCCTCGAACAGCTCATCCAGCTCGGCGTTGACCGTGTCCTGACTTCCGGTCAGCAGCCCACCGCCCTTGAGGGCATCGGTCTGCTGCGCACCATCAACGCACTCGCCGCAGGACGCATCATCATCCTCGCCGGTTGTGGTGTCAACGAGAACAACATCCGCCAGATACGTGACGAGACCGGCGTGCGCGAATTCCATTTCTCAGCCCGCACCCCCGTCCGCAGCCGCATGCAGTTCGCCAATCCCGACGTCTTCATGGGAGCCAAGGACGCCGACGAATCCACATTGATGTATACGTCGGCAGAACGCGTGAGGACAACGATTGGGAATGCGGTGGAGGAATAAATTGTTGGTTTTTTTAAGTTGAGAGTTGAGAATACACATCCTCTCAGTTCTTCTCCTCCTCGCTTGCCTTCTTCATCTCCGGGTAAGAGATTCTGGTGTGATAGATGGCTTTCAGGCGTTCTATGAGAACCAGCTTGGCAATGGCGAGGTCGCGGAAGGTGATGGGGCATTCCTTGAAGTAGCCGTCCGTCACATCCTGGTCAATCATGCGGTTGACGAGAGTGGAGATGCTCTCCTCCGTGTATTCGGGCAGGGAGCGTGAAGCAGCCTCCACGCCGTCAGCAATCATAAGGATGGCCTGTTCGCGGGTGAACGGGTTGGGACCGGGATAGGTGAACGGAACCGGATCGACCTCCTCTTCGGGATGCTCGTTCTTATACTTTATATAGAAGAACTTGGTGATGCCCGTGCCGTGGTGCGTCACGATGAAGTCGCGTATGATGGTCGGCAGGTTCTCGCGCTCAGCCAGTTTCACGCCCTCCGTGACGTGAGAGATGATGATGCGGGCGCTCTCCTGATAGGTGAGCGTGTCGTGCGGATTGACGCCAGCCTGATTCTCGGTGAAGAACACGGGATTCTTCATCTTGCCGATGTCGTGATAGAGCGCACCCGTACGTACGAGTAGGGCGTTGGCTCCGATCTTGTTGGCAATCTCGGCGGCGAGGTTACCCACGGTGATGGAGTGCTGGAAGGTGCCGGGGGCTATCTCGGAGAGGTCGCGCAGCAGACCGCGGTTGGTGTTGGAAAGCTCGAAAAGCGTCACGCTCGACACAAATCCGAACATCTTCTCTATGATGTACATCATCGGATAAGCGATGAGCAGCAGCACGGCGTTAACAACGAAGTGGTAATACATGTCGTGGTCCATGCTTGAGAAGTCGTTGTCCTGCATCAGCTGCAGCGCCAAATAAACAAATGTGCTGCCTATTCCCACGAGTATGGCGGTCTTGAACACCTGCGCACGCCTTGTCAGCTCGCGCAGCGAATAGATGGCTATGAGTCCTGCCACAAGCTGTATGATTATGAATTCGTACTGATAGCGCACGGCGGTGGTGCATATCAATATCATCGTAACATGACATACAAACGCCGTTCGGGAGTCCATAAACACTCGCACGAAGATGGGCACCATGGCGAACGGCAGCATGTAGACGCTGAGGAAGTTATGGCGCATCATGAGCGAAACCACCACCGGGAACAGCGTCATGAGCGTATAGAGCATGGCTATGGATCGCGGCTTGTTGAAATAGTCGCGGCGGAAGAGTCCCAAGTACATTGTGAATAGGAACACCATGAGCGTCACGAATATCACCTGACCGACGATGGTGTTGGTTATCTGCGTCTGCGTTGCCGACCTTCTCTTTATCTCTCGCTCGAACGAGCTGAGCACGCGGTACGTGTATTCATCCACGATGTCGCCACGGTCGATGACCTTCTGTCCGCTCATCACCATGCCGCTGGCTGGCGGTATGGAGGAGAGGAGGTCGTTGCGCTCGGTCTCTGACTTGCCCTTGTCATAGATAAGGTTAGGTTCGATGTAGTTGTTGAGGTTGCATCGCTGTAGGATGGGGCGTTGCATGGCTATCTGCTCGTCTATAAAGAGCTGCTCGTAGGCGGAGAGAGTGGAATAGACGCACGCTAAGGAAATGCTCTGTGCGCTGTTGCCGCTCACCAGCCTCACCTGCGAAGTGGAGTCGCGGTAAGCCTCGTTATATTCGGGCGTGTCCATGATGCCAGCCTGATATAGTCGGTGCAAGCGGTCTGCTATGAGGCGCACGTAATTGTGGGGCAGTCCGGGGATGCCGTTCTGATAGTCCGCCAGGAACTTGCTGACCTGCTTTTTCTCCACCGCCGGGTCGTAGTTGTAGTAAGGCTGATAGGTCTCCAGCAGCGAGTCTTCCTGCTCCTTGATGGTCTCGTCGGTCTTGTAGATGGGGAAGTCGAACTTGGCGATGAACGATCCGTACATCCACGGCTTGCCGATGTCGTAGCGGAACTGCTTGCTTTCGTTTCGCGGCAGCGCCCATACGATGAGGAGAACGGTGATTAGCACGAGTAGCGTGCGGCTGAGGAAGTTGCGCCACTTAAGCTTTCTGCTTGAATAGAATTTTTCCATAATGGTGTTGTCTTTGGGATGTCGTTTAGGTGTCCTACGGGCTTTGCCTGTGGACGTTTGTGCTTATATTCTTATGTTTAGACTGCAATATTACGAAAAAAATGTCAGAATCGGAAAAATTGTACTACCTTTGTAAAAATAAACGATATACAGATACATAAACATATATATTCATTTATGTCAGAGAGAAAAGTAAGGGTGCGTTTCGCACCGAGTCCTACCGGACCTTTGCACATCGGTGGTGTGCGTACAGCATTGTATAACTATCTTTTCGCCCGCCAGCACGGCGGAGACCTGGTGTTCCGCATTGAGGACACCGACTCTCACCGCTTCGTTCCCGGAGCAGAGGAATATATCATCGAATCGTTCCGCTGGCTCGGCATCAAGTTTGACGAGGGTGTGAGCTTCGGCGGCAATCACGGACCTTACCGTCAGAGCGAGCGTCGCGCCATATACAAGAAGTACGTTGACCAGCTCCTTGCTGACGGCAAGGCTTACATCGCCTTCGATACGCCCGAGCAGCTCGAAGCCAAGCGTGCCGCTGTGCAGAACTTCCAGTACGACGCACGTACACGTCTGGAGATGACCAACTCGCTCACTCTTCCGAAGGAGGAGGTGGAGCGCCGCATCGCCGACGGCGAACAGTATGTGGTACGCTTCAAGGTGGAACCCGGAATAGAGGTGCACGTGAACGATATGATCCGCGGCGACGTCAAGATAAAGAGCGACATCCTGGACGACAAGGTGCTCTATAAGAGCGCTGACGAGCTGCCCACATACCACCTTGCCAACATCGTGGACGACCATCTCATGGAAATCACACACGTTATCCGTGGCGAGGAGTGGCTTCCGTCAGCCCCGCTGCACGTGCTTCTCTATCGTGCTTTCGGATGGGAAGACACCATGCCAACCTTCGCTCACCTGCCGCTGCTCCTCAAGCCCGAAGGCAAGGGCAAGCTCTCGAAGCGTGACGGCGACCGTCTCGGATTCCCCGTGTTCCCGCTGGAGTGGCACGACCCGAAGACCGGCGACATCTCTTCAGGCTATCGTGAGAGCGGCTACTTCCCCGAAGCAGTCGTAAACTTCCTGGCTCTGCTCGGATGGAACCCCGGCACGGAGCAGGAGCTATTCTCGCTGGACGAGCTTGTGGAGCAGTTCGACATACACAAGTGCTCGAAGTCAGGCGCCAAGTTTGACTATCAGAAGGGCATATGGTTTAATCATGAGTATATCCTCCGCAAGTCTAACGAGGAGATTGCACGTCTCTTCGCTCCCATCGTTGCCAACAACGGCGTGGACGAGAGCATGGAGCGCATCACCAAGGTGGTGTCAATGATGAAGGACCGCGTAAGCTTCGTAAAGGAACTCTGGCCTCTCTGCTCGTTCTTCTTCATCGCTCCGCTGGAGTATGACGAGAAGACAGTCAAGAAACGCTGGAAGGCAGACTCAGCAAAGGTGATGACCGAACTGGCAGAAGTGCTCGAGGGCATCGACGACTTCTCCGTAGAAGGTCAGGAGCCCATCGTGATGAAGTGGGTGGAAGAGAAGGGATATAAGCTCGGCGACGTTATGAACGCCTTCCGTCTTGCCCTCGTCGGAATCGGCAAGGGTCCCGGAATGTTCGATATCTCAGCCTTCCTCGGCAAGGAAGAGACGCTCGCACGTCTCCGCAAAGCCGTAGAGGTGCTTAAGTAAGAATAAGCACACATCCATCCACAACCAAACAAAGAAATGTATAACATAGTCATCTACTTGTACCTGACCGGCGTCGCCATAGCCAGCCTCTTCAGCGAGAAGGTGAAGAAGATGTGGCGAGGGGAGCGTCAGACCATAAAGCTACTACGCGAAAAGGTCGACCCCGACGCTAAGTATGTATGGTTTCATGCGGCTTCGCTCGGCGAGTTCGAGCAGGGCCGCCCGCTTATGGAGCGTCTGCGCCAGACCCATCCCGAATACAAGATTCTGCTCACCTTCTTCTCGCCTTCGGGCTACGAGGTGCGCAAGGACTATAAGGGAGCCGACATTGTCTGCTATCTACCCCTCGACACCATCCGCAATTCGCGTAGGTTCCTGAGGGCTGTGCGTCCTGTCATGGCGTTCTTCATCAAGTACGAGTTCTGGTACAATTACTTCCACATCCTTCAGCATCGTGGCGTGCCCATCTACAGCGTGTCGAGCATCTTCCGCAAGGACCAGGTGTTCTTCCGTTGGTATGGCAAGCAGTACGGCAAGGTGCTGAGTTGTGTGACGCGCTTCTTCGTGCAGAACGAGGAGAGTAGCCGTCTGCTGCGCACCATTGGCATAGACGCTTCGGAGGTGGTGGGCGACACACGCTTCGACCGTGTACTCCAAATTCGCGACGCTGCCAAGCCATTGCCCATCGTGGATGCGTTCCGCAAGGGCAGGACGGACGGCGGGGACGGACCGGAACATAAGGTGTTCGTGGCAGGATCGTCATGGGGTCCGGATGAGGATATCTTCATCCGCTACTTCAATGAGCATCCCGAATGGCGTCTGATAATAGCTCCGCACGTCATCAGCGAGGACCATCTCAAGCAGATTCTCTCAAAACTCAACCGCAAGACCGTGCGCTACACGCAGACCACACCCGAGGAGGCAGCACAGGCAGAATGTCTGATCATAGACTGTTTCGGACTTCTCTCTTCGGTATACAACTATGGCGACGTGGCTTACGTGGGAGGCGGATTCGGTGTTGGCATCCACAACGTGCTGGAAGCGGCAGTATGGAGCATGCCGGTGTTCTTCGGTCCAAACAACGCACACTTCCAGGAAGCGCAATGGCTGAAGGCATCGCAGGGTGGCATCGAGATAACGGCGTACGACGATTTCGCTGCTATGATGAACCGATTCATCGCCGACCCGAAGCTCATAGAGGAGCGTGGCAAGGCTGCTGCAGAGGTTGTGGACAAGCATACGGGAGCAACAGAAGCCATACTGAAGGCTGTAAGGCTGAAGTAACTTCAGACAAACATAAAAGACAGCAAAGCCAACGATTTGTATATGGCATACCATATCAATTCGTTGGCTTTGCTGTCTTTATTTGTTTATATACTAACCGAACTTTAGCAAGTTCAATATACTAATATGTATCTTTCTATTCCGTTCCACTCATGCTGCGTCGCCATGTTCTCAAGCCGTAGATGGCGATAACCACGAAGCAGATGAAGGGAAGGACGAAGGATACGTTTACGGCTGGCATGCCGATAAGGGTGCCGCGGTCGATGATGGAAGCCTGGAGCGGGGGCAGAACGCTACCGCCGAGGATGGACATGATGAGTCCGGCTGCACCGAACTTGGCGTCATCGCCGAGTCCTGTCAATGCAATACCGTAAATCGTGGGGAACATCAGCGACATGCAGGCGCTTACTCCAACGAGGCAATAGAGGCCCATACGGTCCTGCAGGAATATCACGCCGACTGTCAAAGCACCACCAGCGATGGCGAGAAGCATCAGCAGTCGTCCCGTATTGATGTAGCGGAGGAGGAAGGTGCAGATGAATCGTGAGCAGCAGAATATCACCATTGCCACAATATTATATTGCTGCGACAGCACCTCTGCCTGCTGTTCTGCCATGCCTTCAGCCATAAACACGCGTGTGCCGTACTGGATGATGAAGGTCCAGCACATAATCTGGACGCCCACATAGAAGAACTGCGCTATGACTCCCTCACGGTAATGAGGCAATGAGAAGATGCGGCGCAGGGTGGGAATGAAGTTGATGGCGTGGTTCTTGTCGCCGTTCTTCGGCATTCGCCAGAAGAGGATGACGAGGAACATGACGAGGATTACGAGGCCGATGACCAGGTAAGGTCCGATAAGCACGGAAAGGTCGTATTCCTTTACAGCCTCAAACTCACTTTCGCTGAGCTGCGCACGTGTTGCCGTATCGAGCGGATTGAGCTTTGCCTGGATGAAGTTCATTGCCACGAACATGCCGAGCAGCGATCCCATCGGATTGAACGACTGCGCCAGATTCAGTCGGCGCGTGGCTGTTTCCTCCGTTCCCATAGAGAGAACGTATGGATTGCTGGACGTCTCAAGAAACGAAAGACCGCAGGTAAGGATGAAGTAAGCGAGCAGGAAAGGATAATAGTCGCCCGTCATCTTGGCGGGATAGAAGAGGAAAGCGCCGAGTGCGTACAGACCGAGACCGACGAGGACGCCAGCCTTATAGCTGAAGCGGCGGATGAAGATGGCGGCGGGGAACGCCATTGCAAAGTAGCCTCCGTAGAACGCCACCTGCACAAGAGCGCCGTCAGTGGCTGACATACGGAATATCTTTGAGAATGCTTTCACCATCGGATTGGTGATATCGTTAGCGAATCCCCACAACGCGAAGCACGACGTGATGAGGATAAAGGGGACGACATAGCTTACGCCGTCCTTTGAAAGTATTGACTGTTTCATTCTTTTAGGTTAGTATTTACATGCTGTCTCTTACTATCTGCCTCATCTCTCCCACTCCACTTACTTCGCCCTTGGCAAGTGCCTGCGTAAGGATGTTGCCCATTCCGGTGGCTTCCACGGGTCCTGCCATGACGGGGATGCCGAGTGCCTGCTGGGTAAGGGTGTTGAGGAGCTGGTTCTGCGATCCGCCACCGATGATGTGGAGGCAGCGTATGGGTTGAGGCAGCATATCGTTAAGGTGGCTTACAGCCTGGGCATAACGTGCGGCAAGCGACTGCAACACTACGCGAGCTGTCTCTGCCTTGGTCTGCGGCACGGTCATGCCGTGACTGTGGCAGTAAGCGTTGATGGCACGTTGCATGGACTGCGGGTTCTGGAAAGCCTCATCGTCCACGGGGATAAGGGCGTCGGTCTTCACCTCTGCGGCAGCTGCGAGCAGCGGTCCGTATTCCTGCGGGTCGCCTTCCTCGCTCCATTCTGCCATCAGACGCTGCAATATCCACATGCCGGTGATGTTCTGCAGGAAGGTAATCTTACCTCCCACTCCACCTTCATTTGTAAATCCTGCCATGCGTGCCTGTTCGGTAAGGATGGGCTTGTCCGTCTCCACGCCCAGCAACGACCACGTGCCGGAGCTGAGGAATGCCACGGGACACTCGTCGTTGGCGGCTGGCACAGCAGCCACGGCGCTTGCCGTGTCGTGCGAACCGACAGCGATGACGTCCACACGTCCCAGTCCTGTCTCTTCGGCGATGTCCTCGCGAAGTTGTCCGCGGACTGTTCCGGGCATTACTATCGGACAGAAAAGGCGGCGGTCCAGTCCGATACTGTCAATGAGCGCCCAGTCCCAGTCGCGCTTTTCAGCGTCGAGCATTTCCGACGTTGAGGCAATGGTGTATTCGGTGTTGGCTTCTCCGGTAAGGAAGAAGGAGAAGAGGTCTGGCGTGAAGAGCAGTCGGTCGGCGATGTCGAGCTGCGGGCTGCCAGCCTTCTTCATGCAAAGAAGCTGGAAGAGAGTGTTGATGTCCATCACCTGCGTGCCGTTGACGGCATAATGTGCGGTGGCGTCCACCTCCTTGAAGAACTCAGCAGCCATTCCTTTCGTGCGTTCGTCGCGATAGCAGACGGGATTGCTGACGAGGCATCCGTTGCGGTCGACGAGTCCGAAGTCCACACCCCACGTGTCCACGGCTATTCCCTTCACGTCCAGTTTCAGGGCAGCCGCCTTGCGCAGTCCTTCCTTCATGTCGGCAAAGAGTGCGGGGAAGTCCCAGTAGAGTCGTTCTCCGAGGCGCACCTGCCGGTTTGTGAAACGGTGTATCACCTGCATGTCAAGGCGCTTCTTCCCGTCCTCTCCAGCGGTGAGTGTTCCGGCGATGACGCGTCCTGAGCCACCACCAAAGTCGATTGCCAAATATGTCATTTGATTAGTAATTAAATAAATTAAATTGAGAGTTGAAGGTTGAGAGTTGAAAGTTATGATTACTTTGATTGCTAATTATCAGCTTTAAATATCAACTAATCATCGCTCTCAATTCTCAACTTTCAACTCTCAATTCTTCAACTTTATATGTTTTTACTTCGTCACCTTTCCGAGTACATAAGCCTCGAGGTCGTCTATTTCCTCAGGAGTAAGAGTCTTGTAGTGGCCCTGGCTGAGGACGATGATGCGGCAAGCCATCTCGAAGAACATGGCACGCTCGAACACCTCGTCGAAGGTCTTTCCGCAAACCACCTGACCATGCTTGAGCATAAGGGCGGAATTGTGGTCCTTGAGTGCTGCCTTCACAGCCTCTGCCAACTCAGGCGAACCGGGACGGAAGTAAGGTATTACGGGGATTTCTCTTCCCACGTGGCACGGCACCTCCGCTGTTACGTTGAAGTCCTTCGGTGTCTCCTGCATGCACGAAACCACCGTAGCATACTTCGACTGGAAGTGGAGCACTACGTCGCAGTCGGGACGCTCACGGAGTACGCCGAGATGGAAACCGCTCTCCATCGAAGGCTTCACGCCGTTTAGCACCTCGCCGTCTGCCACACGGCAGACTGCCACCTTCTCCTTGGTGAGTGTAGGCACCCAAGAGCCTGTGCCCGAAACAAGCGCTTCGTCGCCGATGCGCCATGAAATGTTACCGCTTGAGCAAAGGGTCAAGCCAGCGTCGCCCACACGATGGGCCTGACGCAGAAATTCCTGTATCTGATAGTCCTGTATCATTGTTACTCTCAACTTTCAATTATAAATTACTTATAGATAGGTCCGTAGTTCTTGCAAGCGCGGAAGTCAGCTCCCTCCTTGTCCATACCGAATGCGTTCCATGAAGCGGGACGGAAGATCTGGTCTTCCTCCACGTTGTGCATGCAAACCGGGATGCGGAGCATTGAGCAGAGAGTGATGAGGTCGGCACCTACGTGGCCGTATGTGATGGCACCGTGGTTGGCTCCCCAGTTGTTCATTACTGAATAGACATCGTTAAACGGAGCCTTGCCCGTAAGACGCGGAGCGAACCATGTGGTAGGCCATGTCGGGTCAGTGCGCTTGTCCAGAATCTTGTGGATTTCGGGATCGATGTCAACAGTCCATCCCTCTGCGAGCTGCAGAACCGGACCGAGTCCCTTCACGTGGTTGAGGCGGACCATTGTCACGGGCATGCCGCCGCGTGTGAGGAAGTTGGATGAGAAGCCGCCGCCACGGAAGTAGTCGCGGTTGGCAGGATACCATGTCGTGGCCTTGAGGCAAGCGTCCACGTCCTCGTCTGTCATCTCCCAGAAGTGCTTCATGATGGGGTTGCCCTCAGCGTCAGAAGCGGCACCTGATCCGTCCAGAGTGGTAGCGCCTGAGTTGATAAGGTGGATGATGCCGCCGGCAGCGCGTCCGGTGAGTTCCTTGCCGGTAACACGCTTCACAGCCTCGGGGCTCCAGTATGTGCGCACGTCAGAGAATATCTGAGCGCGACCCGTGAGGAGGTGGTTGAAGAGCATAGCCACGCCGTTGCCAGCGTCGTTCTCCGTAGCGAGAATGATCGGCTCACGAGTGCCGTTCCAGTCGAATGAGGTGTTCATAAGAGCCTCGGGATAGTCGCCGTTAGGATAGAAGTCGGTCCACTGGCGCTGTCCCTGGAATCCGCCTGCGATGGCGTTATGTCCGATGGCCTCCTCCTTGAATCCGAGCTCTTCAAGGCGCGGGTTGCCGTGCATGAGGTCCTTCATGATAATCATCATCTTCACGATGAACTCCCAGTCCTGGTCTTTCTGCTCGCGTGTCTTTGCCTTCTCGGGACGGTTGGCGATGTCCTCGCCCTCGTTGGTCATACAGTGGTCGCGTGTCCAAGCCATAGCCTTCTCATACTCCACGGGGTCGTATACGCCCTCTGTCATGCGGCGGATGATTTCGGTGAGGTCAACGCTCTCGTTGCGCATGCCGAGATACTCCTGGAAGAAATCTGGATTGACGATAGATCCAGCGATACCCATACAAGCGCTACCCATTGAGAGGTACGACTTGCCGCGCATCGTGGCAACAGCCTGTGCAGCGCGTGCGAAGCGCAGAATCTTCTCTGCCACGTCCTCAGGTATCGAGTCGTCGCCGAGGTCCTGAACGTCGTGTCCGTAGATGCCGAATGCGGGGAGTCCCTTCTGTGCGTGTGCAGCGAGGACGGCAGCCAGATATACAGCTCCCGGACGCTCCGTACCGTTAAATCCCCATACAGCCTTCGGCCAGTGCGGGTTCATGTCCATAGTCTCTGCGCCGTAGCACCAGCAAGATGTCACGGTGATGGTGGAGCCGACGCCCTCACGCTCGAACTTCTCGGCGCAAGCAGCACTCTCTCCCACGCGTCCTATAGTAGTGTCGGCGATTACGCACTCCACTGGCGAACCGTCGATATTGCGGAGATTGTCTGTGATGAGTTTTGCCACTGAGCGGGCAAGGTTCATGGTCTTCTCTTCGAGGCTTTCGCGTACGCCGCCCTGACGTCCGTCAATAGTGGGGCGTATGCCAATCTTAGGAAATTTACTCATAATCTTTAGGTTTTTATGATTTTATGGTTTTTAAGTATTGTAAGTTCTTATATATAATGTATGGTTTATTAGGCGTGATACAAAATTAAGAAAAAGTTAGCAATGAGAAGAAGTATGCTATTTAATTTTTGTTATAACAAGAAAATATTCGGATTATGCTTCGGAAAAATAGCGAAACTATATATAAGAAGGAGGACGGAACGATTGCTTCAGACGGTTTGACGGTGGGTATATATACAAAAAAAGGGGCTCCGCCGAGTCCCAACCTTTGTTAACCTTAAATCTAATACCATGAAAAACATTGCAAAGATATAGGTATTTGATGAAACGGCAAAGCTTTTGTACCACAAATTTAACGAAAATGAAACCAAAACCCCTGTTTCTTGACCTGTGTCAAAGCAAAAAGAGGAATAAAGGTTACAATCTCGAAGTTTTGACGGGTAGACGGAGGGGGTTTGACAGGAAGACATGTTCTTTTAGACAGGAAGACAGGAATACATGTTCTTTAGACAGGAAAACATGAAGACATGTTTATTCTATCAATTCAAAACTGCCTACCGCAGCAGATAAACCTTCTCATACTCCTCCTGCATTTTCCTAATTGAGAAATTCTGCTCGGCGAAAGCGGCGGCTTTGTCGGCTAATGCTTTGTGGTCTGCTGTGGGGAGGATGTCACGGAAGAGATGGAGGTAGGCGTTGAGGCTGTTGTTGTCCACCAGCAGGGGCCAGTCCTCGGGGAGCGTGTCACTCAAGCCTGGACAGCGGTTAGCCACTACGGGGAGACGATTGATGCTGGCTTCCATTGACAGCATACTCAGCCCCTCAAACTCGGAAGGCATAAAGAGATAGTCGAAGGACGACATGAAGGAGGAAAGACCGAAGATGGGCTTGAGGATGGAAGTGTTGGCAAGTCCACCCAACCGCTCCTCCACCATTGGCATCATCGAACCGTCGCCGGCTATATGGAAATGATAACGCGGGTCGTTGGCAAGCGCACAGATGACGTCGCAGAGCACGGGGATGCCCTTTTGTGGCTCGAAGCGTCCGGCGAAGAGGATGTTCAGCTTGCTGTGGACAAGGCGCGGATAAATCTGCTGCTTTATTACGCTTACGCCGTTGTGGATGATTGGCGCATCGGCTCCGAAGCGTTGCTTATACGACTGGCATACCGAATCGGAGATGCCGATATTGGCGTTATGGCGAATATAGTAGGGTTCGATAAGCGAGGCGATGGAAGGCAGACCGCTCCATAGACGAGTGTTGTGGATGGTGCGGACGATGCGGGTGCGGCGAAGGAGGAAGGGGAAGAAGCGCGAGAAGGCGTATATACACATGTCGGGTGTCTCCGTGTGGACGTGTATGACGTCGGGATGCCAGCGCAGCATGATGTAGAGCATGCGCAGGGGGAAGAGTATGGCGGCTATGCGCTGGAAGATGAAGTGGAAATTGACGTCGGGCATAAGGGATCGATGACACACTACGCCGGCTTGCTTCATCTCGGTTATGAACTTATTGGTGTAAAGAGATTTGCCACGCATTATCTCTACAATATGATATTCCATGTCGGGCGTCTTCGACATGGCGATGTTGGCAGCCACTCGTTCGGCGCCACCAAGATCGAAATGGGTGATAAGATGGAAAATTCTCATAAGTCAGTATAGTCTTAGATGGTTAGAAGATAACCCACCAGTACCGTGCCGTTGTATGCCCACAGCCATATTGTGAGGGCGGCGACGGCAAAGCGGAGCCATGCGTCCTGACGTTGGCGGAGCAGGTAAGCTGCGGCGATGGGGATGATGAATGCCCAATGGGCTGTCATTATGTATATCTCGTTGAGGCCGAAACCGAAGCCGAGGTGCATAAGCATGTCGAAACCGACCCACGTAGCGACGATGAGGAAGAAGCGCTGGCGGCGTGCCACCCAGGCTCCTGCGATGAGGAGCAGCACAATCAACGCCTCCACCACGTAGCTCAACACCGAGCCATAGCTGACGAAGACGGGGCGTGTCTGCTGGACGTCCTCCATGAGATGGTCTTTATGGAACTGCAATGACTCGCCGAAAAGGTTATCCACGACGGATCGTATGCGCGATGTGGTCATGTCGCTCCATTCCAGCAGGGGCACGTCCTTGGTAAGCGCCTCGCCGTTTTGCTTCTTGACGAAGGCGTCATGCGTCTTCAGTCGTTCTATGCGGGCAGGGTCTTTCTTTGCCACGGCAGCCTCAATGTGCTTGATGCGCTGCTCCTGCGGCTTGATGATGGCCTCCTGCTGCCATACGAAGACGGCACCGAGCATCAGCGTGGGCACAACGAAGGAGAGGATGCTCTTCCACGAAAAGACTTTCTTGCCGTTCACCATCCATGCCGCCAGAGCTATCTTCACGCCGTTGGTGAGCGTCACGCCGGCTGTTAGGAAGAACAGCAGAGCCTGCTGCAGCCATGTGAAGCGGGTGCCGCGCTGCAGGTGCCTGCCCGTTATGAGAAGGGCAAGGAGCAGCAGGGGCAGCGAAAGTGCGAAATGGTCGGGCACGATGGCTGCCGTCATCACATGGGCGAAGCCGTAGAAGAGGGCTGTGAGCAGAGTGGCATCGCCGAGCTTCACCCCTACGATGTCGCGCAGGATTCGATGTAGCAGTACGGCTCCCCAAACGTCTGCGGCTATGAGAAGCGCCGCCATGAGGAAGACGGCGAAGTTGAACTCCGTCTGCGGCATCAGCCAATGGTTTATCCAGTACAGCGGCAGGAGCACAGCCACGAAGAGCGGATGGCGCAGAGCGTTCCAGTGAAGCCTCATGCACGATATGAATATCAGCGAGAAGACGTCATAGCCCGACATGCAGAGATGGTTGTAAAAAACGGACCAGAACCCTACACGTGCGCCGCGTGTGAATGAGTCGAAATGACAATAGATGAGCAGACCGTTCAGTATGGTGAAGACGACGGCGGCTGTTATGGCGAGTGGCCGCTCCTCTTTACGTAGTCCTAACATAATGTATAGATGGGTTTATCAGGTGAAATAGAGATAGCGGACGATGAGACTGACGTTCCATATCCACAGATATGCCGCAAGCAGAGCCACGAGAGTCTTGAGCGCGAGTGCCTGACGGCGGCGTCCTGCCATTGCCTTCATAAGGAAAGCCATGGTTATCGGCATTACGTATATCCAGTGGGCGGACATTATATACACCTCGTTGATGCCGAAACCGAGTCCTACGTGCAGCGCCATGTCGAGTGCGAAGTAAGACATTGCCAGCCACATAAACCTTGAGCGGCGTCCGCACCAGATGCCAGCGATGAAGAGCAGGACGATTACTGCCTCGATGATGTAGTTGAAGGTGTGGCGATAGTTCTCTATCATGGGGCGCGACTTGAGCACGTCGCCAAGCAGATGGTCTTCGTGCAGCTGTATTCCTTCGCCGAAAAGATTTTCCACCACCGATTCTGTACGCGACGTAGTGACGTCCGTCCAGCTGAGGAACTCGCCGTTGCTGATGGGCTTGCCGTTCTTGCGGCGGCGTACCGGCTTCGGCTTTGCCTTGGCTATGGAGTCGCGTCGGGCAGAGTCGGCAGAGAGCGAGTCGAGCTGATAAGCTGTGAAAGAGGCTATGCGCACCGAGTCGTCGTGCTGTTTGCGGAGCTTTTCCTCCTCCTGTTTCTTCTGCTTCGCAGCCTTCGCCTTGGCATGTGCAGCCTTTGCCGCCACGTCGCGGGGCCAGACGATGTGGTCATAACTCATGCGTGCCGCTCCCCATGTGAGTGCGGCAGGAAGGAGAATGGCGAAGAAAAGGTATTTCGGTCGGAAGATTCGCTTGCCGTTGACAAAGAGCATTGAGAGATAAATCTTCAGTCCGTTGTTGAGCGATGTGCCTGCGGTAAGGAAGAAGTAGAGCGCCGACTGCCAGATGGTAAGGCTGCGTCGCTTCAGTATCAGCTTGCCTGAGACATAAAGGGCAAGCAGAAGGAGCATCATGGAGATGATGAAATGGTCGGGCACCATCGCCGAGAGCATCACGAAGGAGAAACCGAAGAAGAATATTGTGAGCAGGGATGAGTCGGTTCGGCTGACGCCGACTATCTCGCGGAAGATGCGATAGAGGAACATTGAGGCATAGAAAGCGCAGAACGTCTGGATGGCGGAGACGATGAATATGGCGCAGTTGATGCCCGTAATCGACATCAGTGCCTGATTGATGAGGTATGGCACGTACATGAAGAACGCCAGCAAGGGATGACGATAGACGTTATATCCTGCTGTCCAGTCAGACACCACGCTGTACGTGATTGGATCGAAGCCTGAGATGTGGAATTTCGATATGAAGAGATGCCAGTAATGTCGGGTCTGCGGTGTGAATACGTCGTAATACTTGCACACCACTAAAGCATCAAGAGCAAGGAACACTATGAGGAGGAAAGACGCGAGACATCGTTCCTCACGCTTTATGCGGAAGAGCGAACGGAAGACGCTGGAGAGCGAACGGAATATTTCTGATAATTTATTGTTTGCTGGCATACGGATTAATATGGTGTGAATGATGGTATAAAAAATAGAGGGTGGCGATTCTTCACGCCGTTATCTCTTCAGGAAGAACCTTACGAGAAGGAAGTTTACGGGGACGCAGATGCTGAACATCGGGATGGGTGCCCACTTCTCGTTGACGCCAACCCAGATGAAGAAGTTGAGTGTTGCGAGCTGCAACACGTAGTTGACGACGTGCGATAGGGCGAATCCTGCGCCACGTTTTGCCGATGCTTTCACGCGGAACGTGAAGCGGGTGGACGCCCAGAAATTAAAGAAGAAGCTTATGATGTAGCCTATTGTCAACGCCACGCTTGGCGAGAGCCAGTGGAGCAGCACCCAATAGATGGCATATTGAAGAAGGGTGGCTGCAACACCGACTAAGCCAAAGCGTACCACCTCGCCGAGGCGTTCGCGTTGCTGGGGTGTCAGTATGTCGTTATGAGTCATGCGGAGAAAGTATGATAGTTTGGGGTTGTCCTTGTTTGGCGGGCATCAGAATATGCGATAGTAGCTTTCGTCTGCGAAGGCAAGCATCTGCTTGTCGCCGTTACTGTCGCCGAAAGCAATAAAATGATAGTTCTCGCGGTCGGGATAGAGTCGGCGTATGCAATGCACCTTCTCTGCTCCGTAGCAGTTGTATGTAAGGAAGCGTCCGGTTATCACTCCGTCCTTTACCTCTGGAATAGTACCGAGAACGTGGAAGTTAGACTTGCTGTCGCGCTGGATATGGGTGAAGAAGGGGCTAACCCAGTTGACCAAACTGGCGCTGACGATGACGATATCCTCGTTGTCGCGGAAGAGCCGGTTGAGCAAGTCGGTGGCTTTAGGACGCATTAAGTTGAAGTTTTCTGTTGCAAAACGCTTGCAGAGATTGTCAAAGACATCAATGTTCATCCTGCGGAAGAACCACGAGAAGACTTTCTGCTTAGTCTTGCCGTTATCACAGAGTTTTAGCTTCATCGCGATAATCATCGGGGAATGAAGAAAAAATCCGAGCAGAAAGCGCCACGTTCCACACGCAAATCGTATGAAACGGAGTAATGTGTCGGCGGAAGTAATCGTACCGTCGAAATCAAATAAATAAACCTTCTTGCTCATAAATATATACCATTCTTTTACGTTGACAAAGGTACGTTAAAATAATGATATAAGAACTAATATGGACTAATAAAATTGGTATAGACGGGAATTTAATGGTTTGGATTTATACTTGCGGACAGTAATTGTATGATAAAAATAAAATAGCGGAGGTTTACGCCCCCGCTATTATGTTGAGTGAATAACTCTTTAGAAGTAATAAGCCAAGCCTACCTGCCATGCATTGGCCTTGCCGCTGTTGCCGAGCATCTCCTGGAGAGCTGTGCTAGCTGCGTCTGAAACGGTAACGTCGCCGGTCTTGCCGCAAGCGATGTTATAGTTGGCAGACACCTGAAGGTGGCTGAGGACGGTGAAGCCAAGACCTACGTTAACGCTGAAGTTGGAAGACTTGAGTTTCCATTCTGCTGCGTCCTGGAAGATTGACTTGTTCTTGTCGCCTACGTTGAAGCCGAACTGAGGACCTGCGAAGAAGAAGACGTTGGCTACGCTACCGAGACCTACGCCATAGCGTAAGTTGATAGGAATGTTGATGGCTTGTGTCTTCAGTCTTGCTGATGTGATGTCCTTCTCGTCGCCGTCGCCCTTGATCTTTGCCTCACGCTGGTCGTAGAGTGCAGAAGCGTCAATGCCGAGTCCTACGATGGGAAGAGTGAACTTCACGGTCGGACCGATGAAGAAGCCTGCCTGGTTCTCTGTGTCGAGGAGCTTATCCTTGTCAAGGCTCATGCTCGTAACGTTAAGACCACCCTTGATACCGAACTGCACCTGCGCCTGAGCATTGTTGGCGCCGAACATCATCGAAAGGGCAACGATAGCTGCTGTAAATAATTTCTTCATACCTTTTTTGTGTTAGTTAATAAATATAACTTAATGGCAAATGTAGGAGCTGTGAGCTCCTACGCCTTGCTTTAATGTCTTTGTCTGCGGACCGTCACGCGTGCTGAGCCTGATGGTGATGAAGAAGATGATGCGGGACGCTGCTTCTTCACCTTTGTTCTCTTAGTGGTGGTTCCACCGGCGCGGCGGTTTTTCTTCTTCAATGCCTTGGCTGCCTTCTTGTCCACGGCTGCGATGCTGTCCAAAGAGTCCTTCGGTTCGGGCTTGCCCCATACGTTCTGTTCGAAAGCCTGCAGCTCGCCCTCGATGCGCTTCTGCTCCTTCTTCATGGCAGAATCCGTTGGACAATACTGTGCGAGCGTCTTGCCCAGCATGTTCGTGGTCTTGTATATCTTGCCCTTGTACATGTTCTTCGTGAAGAAGTCGTCCATGGACATAGTGGCGGCATTGTTGAGATTGGAGGTCATAATGGTCTGCTTGGTGAGGAACGGAGCCAGATCGTCGTACTTCACCCAGAAGAGCGGATAGTTTGTTGCAGCGTCTCCGAAGTCGTCCTCACGCTTCAGGATTGGGCACAGAGCCAACACCTTCGTGTGGAAAGCCGAGTTGCGGTCGTCGTAATAAGCCGACTCCTTCACGTAGTATGCCATCACCTCGCGCGACGGAATGTCGCTGTCGTCGATGCGGATGCCACGGTCGGTGCGCTCATAGAAGATGTGATAGTTGTCAAGAAGCGACTTGAGGTTCACCTTCGAGGCATCGTCAAACACCTCATTGCCGTCCAGACGATACTCATAAGCCGTGATGGCGCGGCGCATCACCAGCTTGAAGATGTAGGTGAAGAGGTTCATCTGCGAGCCTACCGGCTCCACGGGATAGTAGAGTCCGGCGTTGGCGTCCTCGGTGAGGTTTATCTCACGATAGATATCGCGGCGCCACGTCACGTCCTCGTCCATCGCTTTCTGCGTGGGGAAGGATATCTGGGCGCGTACGCTCAGCCCCTGGTCGCTCTGCTGCTTCTGCTGTGCCTGCTCACGACGGCGTGCCGCCGGCTGGGCTGTCGCCATCTCCGAAGCGAAGAAGGCTGCAAGCAGTATCATTATTACTTTCTTCATTTTTCAGTATTTGGTTGTGCTGTATTATGTATTTACTTACTTGACTATCACTTCCATCGATCCGTTCAGCTTTCTTGCGATGCCGTCGGGTCCCACTGCCGTGATGCGCGAGATGTAGAAGCGCTTGCCACGTGAGAGTTTGCGGAAGGTTTCGCGCTGACGTTCTGAGAAGGAAGCTCCTGCTGACGCCATCGGAACGGCGTTACCCATATTGTCGAAGAACACGGTCTCGAAGCCGGTTACCTTAAACTCGATGTCAAGGATGCCATCGTCGATGGCTGCCTTGATGCCGTGAGCGCCCATAAGCGAAGCCTTTGCCAGTCCGCCGCCACGGAAGCGGTCGGTGCCTATGCTGAGGTAAGCAGCCGGATCAGGCAACTTACGTACGTGGAACGTGAACTTGCCCATCTGACGTGACTTGCCGTTATCATTGCTTGCCACGCTGATGGTGACGTCGCTGCCTACGGCTGAAGGTCGTGCTATGTAGCGTCCCATGCCGATGCTGCGGAACGAACCGCCCGACATTGAAGCCGACACGGCGCTGAGAGGCACGCCCGGAATGCTGACGCTGATGGGGTTGTCATATCCTGCATAGAGCACGTTCATGAGGTCTGCCGAAACGGTGGCGCTCGGTGCCACTACGGTGTATTTCTGTGTGAAGTCGCGACGGATTACGTTTCCGCTGCCGTCACGCATGGTGATGTAGCCTCCGAAAGAATGCTCGCCCACCGCTCCAGCCGTGAAGCGATAGAGTCCGTTGCTGATGCGCTGTCCGCCGACATAGATTTCGGGCTGCTGTGTGGTGTCCACGGCTGCCATGACAATCTGTGCCGAGAACTGGTCGCCGCTGATGACGGTCTTCGATTCGGGAATGACGAAGGCGCTGAGCTTGTTGACGCGGATGTCCTTCATGTCGATGTTGGCAACAAGAGTGTGGAGCACTTCGCCTTCAGCGTAGCGCACGTCGCTCTGAAGCTTTGAGAGAAGCGTCACGGCACCAGCCACCGGCATGTCCTCAAACATGTATTCCTGCCAGTTCTTGCCCATCGTATGAGCGTTCTTCGGCAGCTTGGTGGTAAGGTTACTCTCTATGATGGAGCGCTGATGCGGGTCAGTCACCATGCTTAGGATGCGCTGACGGAAAGAGTTGATGGCGTTGTAAAGACGCTTGCCCTGACCTGTTCCGGGAGCGAGCATCACGTGGCTTGCCGCCTCAAGGTTGTCCTTGTTCTTTATGTCGTAGATATTGCCGTCCTTGCCGTCCGCCTCAATGACTATCTGTTCCTTGAGGCTCTGCGCGAAGTTGTAGAGCGAATCACTCATGCGCTTCACCGCCGTGGCCTTCTCAAACCACTCCTTCACCTTCTGCGGGTTGGCCTTCATCTGCTCCGCGAAGTTGCCATAGAGCACCTCGTTCTCCTTGGAAGAGTTTGCAGTGGTGCGGTTGAGGCTTTCCTCCACGATGGAGAATCCGTTGAGCACCTCTGACGAGATGTTCAACGCCAGCATAGCCATGAGCACCACATACATGAGGTTGATCATCTTCTGGCGGGGTGATATGGTTCTCTTCTTTATTGCCATATTCTTTGTCTGCTCCTTTTTCTTTACTTCTGATTGAGGTTCATGTTCACAGTCATGGCTTCAATCATGCGGGCGTATATAGAGTTGAGCTGTTCAATCTGCTGTGCCATGTGGCGGCTCTGCTCGTTAATCTGGTCGATGGTGCCAATCTGCTGGCTGGCTCCCTTAAGCTGCATCTCGTAAACCTTGCAGATGCCGGTAAGCGTACGGTTGAGATTCTCCATCTCCTCGCTATCGCGTGTGAGGCGGACGCTCTGCTCCGATACCTTTTGAAGGGTTTCGGTGAGGTTCTTGAGCTGTTCCAAGTAGCTTGCCTGAGCGTCTGCCAGCTGCACAGCCACCTCACGGTTGGCGGCAAAATCGGCTGCTGCGGCTGCCACGTTCACGGCTGCTGCGTCCTGACCGGCTGCTACGCCAGCTCCAACTACGCCACTCTGAACAGCGGCTCCACTCTGAAACACTCCGCCCTGCACGGCTGCAGCTGCGTTCTGACCTGCAGCAGCTCCCTGCACGGCCTCGCCAGATGACACGGCTCCACCGATAATGATGGTTCCGCCACCACCTACGGCTGCACCCACGTGGGCTGCTGCTTCAGCGGGCGACTCTCCGTTTCTGCCAGCCTCGTAAGCTGCCTCCACCTCTGCCTCCTCATTGTCTATCTCCTCGTCGTCGATATGGGTGGGCAGTTCCTTGCCGTCCTGCGTCTTGTCGAAAGGACGGTCGAAGGCTGAAAGGAAGAACACAAACACCTCAGTGCCCATACCTGCGAAAAGCATGATGTTGGCTCCCGGAAGGTGAGTCAGCTTGAAGAGCGTACCGAGGATAACGACAGAGGCGCCCCAGCTATACGCATAGTTGAGGAAGGTCTGTCCGGGGACACTGTCCATCCATTTCTGGAGATGGTAGACTATGTTGAATTTGCTATATACTGTCATGATCTTTGGTGTTTAGAGTTTATTTAGGATTTTTTTACTTCTTCTTGCTCTTGCCCTTTCCCTTCACGCTGGACGTGCTTGCAAGACTGCGTACGCAGCGGAAGCCGATGTAGCAGCGGGGCTGGTTCTGATATTCCCATGTTCGCCATGCCGCACGGATGAACGACTCGGGGTCTTTCCACGATCCTCCGCGCACACTCTTCTTCTTTAGACGGTAGGGGTCTTCCTTGGCGGCGTTATAGGAGAGCGTCGGGTTGAGGTCGTTCATCGCCTCCACTCCGGCTTCGGTGAATACGGTACTGGTCCACTCTGCCACGTTGCCAGCCATATCGAAGAGTCCGTTAGAGTTGGCGTTATATATGCCCACCTTCGACGTAATGAGATTGCCGTCCTTGGTGTAGTTGCCTCGGTCGGGCTTGAAGTTGGCGAAGAAGCATCCGTCGCCGCTCTTCACGCTCTTGTCTTCCCACGGAAACTCGTTGCCGCCCTTTCCGCGTGCAGCATACTCCCATTCTGCCTCAGTCGGCAGACGATAACGCTGCACGAAGCGTGCCTCGGGGCCAAGGCCCTTGAGCAGGTAGTCGGTGCGCCATGCACAGAAGGCATTGGCCTGCTCCCATGTCACGCCCACGACGGGATAGTCGTTATAGGCGGGATTAGAGAAGTAGTTGCGCAGGTATGTCTCGTTCTCGGCGTTCTGGAAGTCGTTCACCCAGCACGTCGTATCAGGATATACATTTACTATATATGTATTGAGGAAGTCCCACGGACCGGAGAGCTGACGGTTGACTGTCTCGCGTACGATGCGTCCCTCGTCGTCGATGTAAGCCGTGTCCTTCGAAATCATCACCACCTCGTCGGGATTTACCGTTACGTCGGTGTTGAGATTGCGCTCCTCGGGATTGAGTCGGTTGCGGCGCAGAGCAGCAGCCGTATAGTCATACACCTCATAGCGATAGTTGAGCTGACGATAGTCGAGCATCTTCTCGCCGGTGATGGGGTTGCGTGTGTATACGCTTTCGATGGCACGCTGCTCGTCCTCGTTGGGCTTGCGTGGCAGCGGCTTCTTCCAGTTTAGGTGCGGCGTGACGGGGTCGCCGTTCTTGTCCTCTGTTATCATGTATGTCTCGTCGCCGCCATACTGCGGGTCAGCGAGGCGTGTGCGGATGATGCTGTCACGCACCCACATCACGAACTGCTTGTATTTCGAGTTGGTCACCTCTGTCTCGTCCATCCAGAATCCGTCCACTGAGACATCCTTCACGGGTGTCTGCTTTCCCCAGAGCGAGTCCTGCTTCTCAAGTCCCATGCGCAGGTAGCCTCTTGCGACCTTCACCATGCCGTAGGGAGCCGGTTCGGCGAAGGAACGTCCGCCCACGCCGACCACTTCGCCGCCGCGTCCTGCCGACGAGGAGGCTTTGCTGCCGAAGCAGCCAGTCAGTATCATGGAGAATGCCACGACACAAAGTAGGAGTATGCTTTTTCTTGTTTTCATCTATGTTTTATCTGATTTTCTTTCTTAGTATTATGGTCTATATGTCAGTCTCTTATAGTATGCGTACACTCTTGTGGAGGTTTCGTCCCTTCTTCTGAAGGTTGAGGTCCATCTGGTAGCCGATGAAGAGTTCGTGGCTGCCGTTGCCGGGATTGATGGCGGAGGTATACATCTCGTAGGAATAGCCCATGACGATGCCGTGTACGTTTCCTCCGACGAGCACCGTAACGGAGTTGGTGGGCGAATATCCTGCTCCCACGTACATCATCTTCTTCTCATGCGTATAGACGAGTCGCGTGGTGATGTCGCCACGATATGCCACTCCGTCGGTGCGCACAAGGAAGGACGGCTTTATTGTAAGAAACGGACTTCTCAGCTTAATATTGCATCCGCCGGTCAAATAATAGGTGGCGTCCACCTTCAGCTCGTTGGTCTCGCCGAGGTTTACGAGGGGCGAATTGATGTGCTGTGCGGAGATGCCGGCATACCAGTTGCGGTGGGTGTAATAGAGTCCGACGGCGAGGTCGAGCGCGTTGCCGTCCACCTTTGACGAGGTGAATGCGGGGTCGCTGGAGTCCTCGAGGTCGAGCTTCGAACCGTCAAAGCTCTCGCTGAGCATTCCTGCCGAGACGCCGGTGGAGAGTTGTCCGCCGAATAGCTTCATCTTGACGGCGTACTGCAGGGCGAGTCGCTGGTGCGTGAACAGACCTATCTTGTCGTTCATAAACTGGAGTCCTGCTCCATGCGTGGTCTTGAGGAACATAAAGGGCATGTCGGCGCCCGCGTACATGGTCTGCGGGTTATGCTTGAATCCGGCAAGGTCGATGGCATAAGCTGCCGAGACGTTCAGCTTGGGCTGTTTGCCTACGGACGCAGCATTAAACGACGGTTCCATGTCGAAGTAGTGACTGAAGGACACGTCGTACTGCGCATGGCTCAAAAGCGAGACAAGCGTAAGCCCGAATATTATAATTATCTTGCGTTTAAACACGTATGTATAACGCCTATGTAATATAATTATTGTGTAAAAGCAGAAAAAAATAAGACATGCAGACGGGATTTTTAGACAAGAAGACATGCAGACATGATTTTTTTGTTGACTGTATGCTATGGGACAAACTTAGGAGGCTATGGCGTCTCGCCGTAGCCACGCACCCACGTACAGCAAGATATTGCTTATTTCGCTACGAAACAGTTTTTTGAGCGTTCGTAGCGAAATAAGCGCTGTTTTTCTTCGCTATCTTCTGAAATTCTTGTAAATTTGCGATGTAACAAACAATAAATATTATGTGTGAAATAATTGGTAGAAAAAGGGAGATAGCTGAATTGAGGCGTTACTACGAGAGTGGTAGGGCTGAGTTTGTTGCCGTATATGGTCGTCGTCGTGTCGGCAAGACATTCCTGATAGATGAGGTGTTTCATGACAACATGGTGTTTCATCATACCGGATTATCGCCTTACGACCGGCGCCGTAAGATAACCCTTAGAGACCAATTACAGAATTTCTACTTCTCTCTTCTTCGCCAAGGCATGGAAGACATAGCTCAACCCAAGTCATGGATGGAGGCTTTCTTCTTGCTTGAGCGTTTCCTGGAAACATGCGACAACGGAGCACGTCAAGTGGTTTTCATAGATGAATTGCCGTGGATGGATACTGCTCGTTCCGGTTTTCTTACGGCATTGGAAGCTTTCTGGAACGGTTGGGGCAACATGCGCCATAATCTGTTGCTAATAGTTTGCGGTTCGGCTACCTCTTGGATGCTCGATAATCTTATCAGTAATAAGGGTGGGCTGTACGGACGCCTGACTGGAGAAATCAAGCTGTCGCCGTTTACATTGAAGGAATGCGAAGATTTTTATCTTAGCCGTGGCATAAAGATGTCTCGTTATAACACCACGCAGGCTTATATGATCATGGGCGGAATACCTTTCTACATGAATTTCTTCAATACTTCATACAGTTTGGCGCAGAACATTGATGCTCTGTTCTTTGCTCGTAATGCCAAGTTGGGGGATGAGTTTGAGCGACTCTTCAATTCTGTTTTCGACAATGCTGAAGACTGCATGCGTATTGTTCGCTTGTTAGGCTCCCGGCATTCCGGATTCACTCGTAAGGAGATAGCCGAAAAGACCGGACTTAACCCTAATGGTGACTTCTCTAAAATGTTGAAGGCTCTGATTGGTAGCGATTTCGTTGTGAAGTACGTGCCGTTCGGAATGTCCAAGCGCGAAGAACACTATAAGTTGATTGACTCGTTCTGTTGGTTCTGGCTTCATTTCAAGGAAGGGAAGAAGATAGGGCAGGAGGATTATTGGCAGCGACATCTCAAGGAGAGCGACGTCGCCTCATGGCGTGGCATAGCCTTTGAGGAGGTGTGCCTGCAACATATTGCCCAAATTAAGTATTCTCTTAATATTGCTGGCGTTTCTTCACAGCAATCTGCTTGGGTGGTGAAAGGTGATGAAGAAACGGAGGGTATGCAGATAGACCTTCTCATAGAGCGTGCCGATGACGTGGTGAATGTATGCGAGATGAAGTTCTACAGATCGCCTTTCGTGCTTACTAAGCAGTATGCACAAGTGCTGAGTGCCCGCATGCAGACAATGGAGAAGAAATTCCCTGCATTGACATTCCACTTGACTTATATAGGCTGTACGGAACTGGTAAGAAATGAATACTCAGACATCTTCACGGCTTCACTTACTCTGGATGACTTGTTTGTCTGACAAGAAGCCATGATTTTTGTTGACTGTGGGCTTTGGGACAAACTTAGGAGGCTGTAAATTGCAGTTTATCGGTTAGTTTGCCAGACAATATTTGCATTTCTAACGCTCAATACTATGAGTTGAGCGCACAACGAAATCCTTGGTGCGAAATTTTCGAGTTTTGAGCGTGCAACGATAGTGTATTGACGCACAGACGATTATGCCGACAGGGGAAGAAGTGTGCAATGAATAAGGGATATAAACAAGCATAATAGGGTGCAATAGCGCCACTTTTACACTACAATAGTGCCACTTTTATCATGCAATAGCGCCACTTTTACACTCTAATAGTGGCACTATTGTAGTGTAAAAGTGGCGCTATCGTTAAGCTCGGGTGCTGTTTGCACAGAATTACACCATAAAAACAGCAATCCATAACTCTAAAATCAATTTTTATTTTGTAACAGGTTTTTACTCTCTTGTACGATATTTGCATTGTCTTATGGTTGGCTTATTCCATACGTTATCGGCATAAAAAGTGAGTAATAATATGCAAATATAGCTGTTTTCTTGCCGATAACGGCAAGAAAACAGCTATATTTACTGCAAATGCTCCAATATTATGTTTACCTTACTTCGTCTGCAAAAGATCGAAGTAGATATTGGGATCATCCGATGTCGGTTCCTTGCATTCTCCGAACTCTGGATCAAGCGTCACTTCCATAGCCTTATCTTCCATAGCCGTAAACTTATCTTTCTTACCATATCCGGTTTTATAAATTGGGACGATTCTTATGATATATTTCTCAGGCTTTCTTGAGTTGAGTCTGAGTCCCCACTTCTTCTTGCCGTCTCTCAATTCAAAGAATACGGGTTTTGAGGATGCAGCAAATGTTCCGTCGGGTCTATGCAGTTCGAAACGCATGCCCCATTGCGTAACGGTGCTCTTTCCGCTTGCATACAATTCACCTCTGATTTCATAACCTACCGGTCTCTTCGGATTGTCGAAATCTGTATACGAACATGCCTGACGGCAATTGCTCAGTTCCATTATAGTCCGCACTCCGAATGGTGTCTTGTCCGAATAAATCGCACGTTTGGAATCGTCATCGTAGCCAACCATGGCGTAGAACGTCTTGTTCTTCTTGTTGTCTATCTCAAATTCTGTCTCCCAACTGTTCTTGCTCTTTTTCTTCAAATAATCGTTCATCACCAATTCTGCATCTGAATTATATATTATCACAAACGGATTGAAGGTCTTTGGTGTCTCGGTGAACCATACTCTGGCAACATAACGCCTCTTGGTTACATTCATATCTGAAATATAGTCGAGAGGAATTATAGCTATAGACGTTATTCTTGGCGACAAGTAGAATGTTTTGACTGGCCAGTATCCTTCGAATATCGTGCCTTTGAAGTTCCATATCGGCTTTTCCTTCAAGAGCTGGAACCTTGCACCAATATCAAAACTCAGATTCCATCCTGCTTCTATAGTAGGTGGGTTGTTTATAAGTACTCCCATATCATTAATATCTGTATCGGCACTTAATTTAAGTTGAGGTCCGGTTGTTCCTGAACCATACAGTCTGAAGAACTTGTCTAATCCCTTTACAGCAACATATAATTCAAGAGTCAGGTCTGCATTTATGGTAAGATTGCCGTTAATATCATTACCCGACTCCATTTGTGATTTGGAATATTTGGAGTTGATGATTTTAGGTTTCGAACTGTTGGCGGTTTTTTCTATACCCATCTTTTGTACTGACGTTTCACGATTTACACCAATTGCTTCGGCTGTTCCTGATACAGAAACAGAAAGTGAAGGATCAAAACCCACTACTACTGGGGAAGAACCGATAGGTATCTCGAGTTTCTTTGTGATTGGGAGCAACGACGATTCGGCGGTTGACATTATATCTGCCTGTAATGATGCTGTACCACCTACCTTAAATCTTTTGGTGGTTACGGTTGAATCAGTAAAGATGAATCTGACTTGTTCTTTTTCAAGACTTAAGTCAAAGTCAATCTTTCTATATTTCAACGACAAGTATTTAAAATTAAAAAAGCCTGTCAAGGATCCAGTCAAAAACTTATATGACTTAAGATCTTTATTAGCATTTAAATCTAAAGAGAATTCCGTCTTTTCAGGTTCACCGATACCTTCATCCCTCGTCCTCTGCATGGCATATCTTCGCTTCTCAGCCAACGACTTGTCCGCTATGGAAGGATCCATATAGTCTGCTACATTAATGCTGGCATGTATGTCCAGCTTCTTGTATACATGCCCTAATGTGGTGTCTGTACACACACACTTTATCATACCGTTCTCCTTCGTTACCGACACCACTTTTCCCATCATTGCGTTTGGAAACTTCTCTGAGAATGTGGAATAGATGGCGTCTCCTATCTGCGGTATCATCTCGTAGGGCGTTGACGTGGAAAGCCACACCACAGAGTCTTCGACATTGAGGACGTACTGAGAGTTTGTTTCGTCGAAGACTTTTGTGGTGGGGTTAAACTGGTAGGTGGTGGTGCCGTCAGCGGTCACGTCGGTACGTGGCGCGCTGAAGCCGTCGCCGTTCTCTATGTTGTCGTCCTTGCCCTTCTTCTCGTCTTCCGGCTCGTCCATGTAGAGCGTGCAGGAGGCGAAAGCCAGGGCGGTGAGGATCAGTAAGAATATCTTTTTCATAGTTGTCGGGTTTTATAGATTCGTAACTCCTTTAAACGTCAGTCGAGGTGTAAGGTTATCAGCTTTGAGAGCGTGCCGTGCGTCTCGCCGTCGAAGGGCAGCTGCACGTCGAAGGTGCGTAAGCGCACCTCCCGCCGGTCGTAGCACTTGAAGGTGATGATGTCCTCGTCAGAGGCGCTCACCGGACCGTACACGCGGATGACGGCGTAAGGCTTGCCTTTTGCCTCCTTCAGTTCGGCTATGCCTCGCAACTCGTCGTCCACGAAGGCAGCCACGGCTATGTCGTCGCCGAGCTGTCTGCCGGCTACGCTGATGTCGGCGTAGATGACGGTGTCGAAGAAGTACCGGTTACGGTCAACTGTCCACGGGGTCATTACGGTCACCACGCAGGTGTCCAGACGCATAGTGGCTGACGACATCGCCGTGACGTAGGCGGTGCCGGGCTGCTGCGCCACGAGAGTGTCGACGCAAAGACGTGCTATTTCGGGCTGGTCGATGAGCCACATCACGCCCTTGTCCTTCACCTCTGGCGGCGAGAAGGTGACGGTCAGACGCAGCGAGTCGCCTGGCATGATGAAGACGGTGTCGCGGTCCATCTTCATCGTCGCTGACGTTGTCTCGCCCGCCTCGTCCACGTCGAATAGCTCTCCGCAGGAAGTGAGCAGCGGCATGGCTGCCAACAGGCAACATGTAAGGAGTTGCCACATACGCGTCCTGACACCCCGTGGCGACAGAAGCTTGGTTATGAATAGTCTTGTCTTTTTCATTTCGGATGGATGTTGCCTGTGATTTTTTCTGTGATGTTTACTTATTTCGCCTTAGAGGGGGCTTTCGCCGGAGCCGTTATCGTCACCTTGTTGGAAGGCTGGCTGCGTCTTCCGTCCGTGAAGCGCACCACGACGTAATAGCTGGCTGACTCGCCCGGTGAAAGGAGCTGGTCGGTATGGAGCGGCATGTCCGGCTCTGTGGAGCAGAGGAAGGTGTAGTCTGCCTCGTCCTTGCCCTTGCGATAGACGCAGTAATAGTAAGGTGTCTGCTTGCCGTCCACTGCCTTGTGCTCCCATGAGAGACGTGCTTCGTCCTTCACGGTGTCGTAGGTTCCGACTGCCTTGATGCCGAGTTCTGCCTCGGTGAAGTCGGCGAAGCGTGCCGAGAATATGAGGCTTGGCTCGGAAGCTATCTCCGAACGGTTGAACGACACTACCATATACTCATAGTAATACGTGTTGTTGGTCTGCGGCTTGTCGGTGAGATGTATCACTCCGTCGGGGCTTGCCTTGAGCACGTCCTCCGCTGTGACGATGGCTATGAGGTCCCACGTGTTGCTGTTCTCCAGTCGGCGATAGATGCGATGATAGTACATATCGGCGTCCAGACCCGTCACCCAGTCCATGTGTATGCCCGAATTGTCCACCCAAGCCGAGTCGAGGTGAGGCTGTGTTGGCGGTGTGATGTGCGGTCGCTCCACCTGCAGGATGGGCGAGAACTCTCCGGTGTTGTTGCTGTAGTCCACGGCACGCACCTTATAGTAGATGAATCGCTGGTTGACGGTCATCTGCACCGTGTCGACGAACATCGTGTCCTTGAGCTGTCCCTGGTTACGCATAAGGAAGTGGTGGGTGGTGTCGTTGGCGTAAGCCAGCTCGTAGTAAGCCACGTCGTCGTCCGCGGGCTTGTCCCAGCGCAGCGTGATGGTGCCGTCGTCGGCCGAAACCTCAGCACGGAGATTGCCGGGAGCGTCAGGAGCCTTCATGTCGCTGATGCGGAGCTGCACGGGCATGGAGTAGCCCACGTTGCCAGCCTCGTCGTATGCCGCCATTACGAGCATGCCCGTGGAGAGTCCGGTGACGTCCACCTTCATCTCCCTTGCGTCCGCCGGAAGCGTCTTTTCGCAGAGCGGCTTCCAGTCGTTGCCCGTGAATCGCTCGTTATAGTAGAGAGGGAGGAATCCTGCGAGGTCTGTCTCCACGGTGTCCTTCTCCCACGTGATGGTGGCGAATATCTGCTTTGTGGGGTCGGTCTCGTCGGGACGGTCGATGTTGACGAGTGTGATGGTCGGACCCTTAGGCGGCTTCATGTCGCCCACCTTTACGGTTAGCGTCTCGCTCGGTGCTGTGGTGTCGCCGAAAGCGTCGTGCGCCATAACGCGATACTCGTAGGTTCCGGGCTGCGGCACCTTGTCGACGTACATCACTTCCTCGTCCTTTGCGTCGAGGTCCTGCTTATACATCGGCATGTATGGCTTGCTGTTGACGCGGCGCCATTCCTGCGTGCCAGCCACGCGGCGCTCAATCTCGAACGACGAGTTGTGCTTGTCGGTCCAATAGAGCGTCACGGCGAGCTGTCCGGTGATGCTGTCCGTCAGTCCCACGTTGTAAGGAGCGGGCACGTAGGGCTTGTTCTCCACGTTGCTGACCTCCTTGCCTTTGATGAACATATTGTCGTTCTCAAAGCGGCGGGCAGGCTGGATGATGTAGGTGTAGCGTGCTCCCTTGCGCACGTTGCGGTCGACGAAGCGCATCGCCATGTCCTCAGCCAAGTCCTGACGCCATTCCGAAGCGAGGATGGCAAAGGCAAGGCTCGTCACCTGGTCGTCATACAGCTCGAGCATCGATCCGTACGATCCCGGTTCCTCACGTGTCTCGGTGGGCTTCTTCAGGTTGTCGCCGTAGATGAGTCCGTAGCCGATGGTGGCTACCGAATCATTAGGCGCATACTTGGCACGAAACTCCTCCAGCGTCTTGGGCTTGAGCGCCAACGCCAGCGTGTCGCAATGGTTTTTCTCGTCCCAACGATAGATGTTATATCCGATGAGATTGAGCCTCATCCATGCAGCATAGTCGGAGGGTGCCCATCTCAGCACGATGCGGTCGCCGTAGGCACGTGCCGTGAGCATGATGTCGGAGCCTTCGTATGGCTTGCCCTTGAAAGCCGTGGTGTCCTGCGCCACCTCTCCCGGCAGCATCTTGCCGGCTGTCGGGATGGTGTCGTTCTGTGTTCCTCCATAGAAGGAATATCCGGTTCGCGAGCCGACACTCGCCACCGCTGTGATGGCGGCGAAAGCGCAGGTGGCGGCGAATGCGGCTGATAGTCCTTTCATTATCTTCATATCTGTACGTTTTATGGTCTGTTAATAGAATTTCTTTAGCGGCTCGTAGATGGTGATGTCACGCTGACTGTTGCTGTGCAATACCGTATACTCCTTCTTCTGTACGTCATAGTCGTCGATACGGTAAGTCCGGACAATCATCTTCTTGAGGTTCTTCATCGCCTCCTTAGCCTTGAACGAAGCTTCGGGATAGCCCTTGTCGCCCGTGAAGGTGAAGAGCACCATTCGGCTCTGCTTCATGCTCTGGCGCGGTGTGGCTCGCTTTCCTGCTCCCTTCATGATGTTGTTGAGCGATACCTTACGTCCGGACTCGGAGTTCTCGATGATGCCACACCATAGCAGCGTCATCTGATAGTACGGAATCTTTATGATCTGCGTAGTCTCGTTCAGACCATCTCGCGACACTACGATGTCGGTTCCGAGGTGCTGGAGGTTCCATTCTTCCACAGCGTTGGCACGCTTGGTATTGAACGTGGTTCCACCCTTATCGAGCACCACCTTGGCATTCTCCTTTATCTTCTTGTCCACGTCCTCAGCGAGGTAATAGACGTTGGCGATGTTTGTAAGAATGTCGCCAGCCGGGTTCTTGGGGTTATACTCCGGAATGGTGGCGTGGCTTCTGATAGGATTCACGTAGTCGTAACGGTCATTGTCGATGAGCGGCAGCGGATAATTCGAACCGTAACCTCCCGACGGATAGATGGAGTTGCTATGAATCTTCTCCCAGTCGTTCACGATGTTGTAGTTTACGTCGCCTTCTGCGAGGAATCCGCTGTAGTTACCGCCGAGGTCGCTGTAGGTGAGCGACGTGGTGGTGGTCACCATAGTCTGTATACGGTCTGACTCGATGTTCCATCCGCCTATCAATGCCCAGTTGGCAAGGTAGCTGATGTAGTAGAACGGGTCGTAGTAGGCGAGGAGAGTATTGGTGTTAGGATACTTCTTCTGTCTTTCCATTAGCGAAGTCTTATATCCAATCTCCACGTCGGGGATGTTGCTGAGATCAGGACCGTCAGACATGAGCCTGGCGACCTTCGTTCCGATGAACGGCAACTCATAGTCGAGCGGACGGCCGTTGTTGCCGGTTGTCCAGTCGCCGTCGATGGTTGTGACGTTGAGGTCCATGATGTTGGCAGCTACCACCGGTTCTTCGGTCTCGCGGTTGTCGTAGCAGGTGAATACGAACTCCCAATACCATTCCTGGCCTTCAGGAGCCTCCTCCTTGTAGGCCGCCAGGTAGCCCAACAATGTAGAGCCGGGTTTCATCGTCTGTTCGTTGGTCACGCCCGACTGCAGAGCGTCGTCGTCAGTCTTCTTTATGCCTCCCGACAACGTGCCGTTGGGTATTCTCGTCAGGGACTGCTCCTCCTTCTTCACCTCCTCCGTAGACGATGAAGATGACGAATCGTCCGACTTGGGCACTACGCGAGTGCCTAAATTGACGGATGACGAAGTCTGCGTTGTGGGCTGTCGCCTTGTCGGTGTTGTCTCGGACGAAGAGGTGTTGCCCGACGTAGAGGTGTTGCCCGACGAAGCTTTCGTTATGGCAGACGACTTGGTCACCCTTGTCTTCCTTGTCTGCGGCGACATAGCGTCAGCATAAAGGTCGATGTTCTCGTTGGCATCCATATATGGACCATGGAATGCAGGTCCGAAGCGTCCGAAGCGGAGGTCCTTTTTTATCTTGTCATTTAAGAAACCCTCATTAAAGTTCTTTCCTATATTATCATTCATGGCTGGTCCCGAATAGCGTCTTGAGCTGATAATCTTTATCACCTTATAGCCGCCGATAGTCTTAGGTGCCATGCCATTAGGACTTGCTCCGTTGGTGTACTTAGAGTAGTACTTCTCACGGAAGTTTATGGTCTTCTCCGCTACAACTGTCTCTTTCGTCACCTTGGTCTTCTCATAGTCGAGCACGAGGTTGTAGGTGTTGCCCGGCATAACCTTGGTTTTGAATGACGCAGAAGCTCTGTTCTCCCAGCCTGCATACACTTCCTGCTCCTCTATCACCTTGCCGTCCTTCTTCAGCTTCCACTTGAGTTTGCCGTCAGAATAGAGGCGGTTCAGTACGTTCTTCTCCTTGAGCACGATGAGCGGATTCTGCACGTCAGTGGCATAAGCAATGACGGGGTCAGCCGACTTCAGCTCGTTATACTTCGACGGATAAGCCACAGCCACCAACGACTGGAGGTCGCCTCCGTCCTGAATGTTCATGCCGTCGCTGTTGCCGGTACGGAAGTAGAACGCCTTGGTCTGCTCCCAGGGCACTTCCTCATACTTGCCCTTCTTGACATTGTATGTCTCGGGATCGTGCCAGTTGCCCGCACGAAGCTCCTTGGCAAGGCCCGTGATTTCGAGCTTATAGAAGCGGTTGGGGTTGAGGCTACGCATTCCTCGTACCGTCACCTTAGTGGCATTGAACTCTATATTATAGTAACGTATCACGCTGTCGCGCATTGTAGAGTCGCTATACTCGTAGAGCTTAACCTGACTGGTGGACGGATTGAAGCGGAACGTACGAGTTGACGTGGTCTCGAGGATTTCTCTCTCAGCTTCCACCTGCTTCATCTGTCGGTGGAGGTCAGTCTGGTCGAGCAGCGGATACTGCTCGTTAAGACGTGCCATCGGAGTGATGGTGAAGTCGGTGGGCAGGTCAGGACTGATGGTCATCTTGTGGTTCCATCCGTTCTTTCTTACCTCCTCGCCAATGGACGATTCGCCCCAAAGCTGGAAGTCGTCAAGCGCATTGCCGTAGAAGATGTCACACTTCTTGCCGCAAGTGAACTGGAAGCGGCGGTTGAAGTTGATGAGGCCGCCCAAGAGACGGAGCTTCATGCGGAGGTCGCCGGTGAAGTAGCTCGGGTTAGGCAAGCCCATCTGGAGTACGCCGCCGATGCCTGCGTCCACAAGATCAATGCTTCCCTTCCAGAAGCCGAGGTTCAGACGCAGACCCATCTTGGCATAGAGGTAAGCGTAGAGCTGTCCCTCGCCGTACCATCCCTTCCATCCTGCTGCGCCGGGAACGCCTACACAGTAGACCTCGTCGCCGATGTGTGTGATGCTGACGTCGAAGCCAGCCGTGGCGCCCATGTCGGCATAGAGGATGCCGAGGTCCACATTGATGTAGCCCCATACGCTTGCGCCGAGCATTACGCCACCCGTGGCGTTGGCGCGGAACTCTCTTAAGGCTTCCTCGCGGGCACGCTCAGCCTTGCTTACGTCTGCCGACTGAACGCCGTTGCTGCCGCGGCTACCGGTGAGGAACTGGCGTATGTTTTCTGGAATAGGAGGCAGAGCACCGTTGTCCGGCAGCTCGTTACCCACACAGAAGTAGGCATCCGCTCCGATCTTCACTTCCACAATCTTCGCCTCAAGGTCAATGAGGATGAACTGACAGCGTTCGCTCTTCTGCGGTTTGCCGAGATAGAGGTGCCACTTCACCTTGTCGAAGTTCACGCCCTTGTCGCGCCATGTAAGTCCAAAGTCGAGCGAAATCTTGGCTCCTGACGTTGCCTTGAAGTTATCTTTCTCTTTGCTCTCGTTTCCCTCCTTGCTCTCGTGTTTCTCCTCCGTGCTGTGTTCCTGATGGAGATTGTCCAGTCCAGCCATTGAGCCCAGCTTGTCGTAAGTGGTCTTTATGGTGTCGTTGAGAGCCTGCATCTGCTTCAGAATCTTGCTGTCCGCAAGCTGTTCCGTGTACTTCGTTATCTCACCCGCATACTTCTTTGCGAGTCCGTCCGCCTTGGCGTCAACCGTGACGTTCAGACGCAGGTACTTCGACTGGTCGTCGTTCTGATAAACGATGGACGCTCTCGAATTAACCAAGCCTGCCATAGCGCTCACATTGCCGTCAAGCATGAATGTGGTGAGGCGCTTGTGCTCCTTGTCGTATACCACGGTGAGCGAGAATTTGCCGCCGATGACGTTGTCGCCACCCGACGCTGCAATGCCCAAACCAGCCGTTACGCCGATGACGCCCTTCTGAGCGATGGCCTTCGTTGCGTCCTTCGGGTCCTTTCGGCAGTTGAAGTAGAAGCCGCCGTGGATGTCGTTAAGCTCGATTGGCGGAATCTGCAGACCCACAGCCGAGCCGATAGCGATGTTGAAGTAGCCCCAAGTGAAGTTGTTGCCTTCCTCCTTGTGCTCGAAATAGCCGCCGTTCGAGTCGAAGGTAAAGAGATTGCCGGGGAGCGCAAACTTAAGATGGCCCTTATATCCCTTGTCCTTCACCTTGTCGTTAGGACGTATGACGTCCATTCTTCCCGAGATGGTGATGCCCGGAAGGTTGGACGAAACCTCGATGGAGTTAAACAGACAGTCCTTATATTCCAGCGAGATGTTGCTGATGTCGTCGAGGTTCTTCACCTCTGCCTGCAACTGAATGCCAGCCTTTGCCACCACGAGGTCTTCCAGCAAGCCTATCTTTCCCTCGAGGTCGAGCGTCATTGCGCCACCCGAATAGCCGAGGTCATAGCGTGTAATGCCGAAGCAGAACGGGCCTATCTTCTTCTCTAAAGAAGCCAACGACCATTCGCCCATGTTGAAATAGATGGGCTTGTCCTCAGAACCGAGGTTGCGTTCCTTCTCCTCGCAAAGCGTCTTCCACGCCGAACGTCTCAGTTCTTCAGCCTGAGCTGCGTGTGCCTTCTTCTGTGTTTCCTCCTTATCGTAGATTGATTCCCACGTAGAGCAGTTGGCAATACGCATCTTTGTGAAGTGGATGCCGGGGATGCTGAGCTTCAGCGGCAGTCCGTCGAGAGCGTTCTTCACGAATGACGAGCGGTTCTTGGCAGCCTCCACCTTGTTGTTCACCTCGTCCAGCTTGCCCTGAATCTCGTCCGCATAGCCGATGGTAATGCTTCCGCCCATCGAGAATTCCAGTCGGGTCTTCGTCGATCCGTCAGCCTGGTCCTCTGCTTCGAGGAAGAAGTAAGTCTGCTTCTGCTCAAGGTTTGCCTCTGCAAGGATGAAGTCAAAGTTGATGTCCTCCACCTGCTGCACCTTAAATATATAGGCGTAGCCGTTGTCGTTGTCCTTCTTGAATCGCTTCTGGTTATATATATTACATGTGTAGGCGATGTCCGAATTGACGAGCGGCAGCTTCATGTTGCCGTCGAAGTAAGCCTTCTCGAAGTTGCTCTGCAGGAACTCCACGCCCACGTTGTCGAGCGTAAACGCCCAACCTCCGAGCTTTCCGGTCTTTGCGCTGATGATGTCCTCAGCACCGAACTTGAGCGAAACGCCCGACTTGTCGAAGAACATGTCCTTGGCAGCGAGAGTAAGGCGTCGGTCGCCGTCGCCGTCTTCCTTGCCCACCTCCATAGCCTTCGGGAACTTTACGCCCACCTTGCTGATGTAAAGGCCCATCCATTCCTTGTCGTTGGTGCGGATGTCAGCCTTGCTCTTGTCATATCCGGCGGGGAACGATCCCATGTTGTTGTCGTTCACCGTTGTGGAGTGGTCGTAGACAATGGCGCCCGGGCAGAATGTCCAGCCCGGAAGAGCCTCTGCTTCGAAGTCGTCCATCGCAGCGCTTGCCGTCCAGTTGTTCCAGTCCTTGATGTCAGTCTGGATGTTCAGTACGGGTCGCTCGTCCGTAGCGGTGCCGTTAGCCACCTTCTTCAGCTTAGGAATGGCGATGTCGATGTCGATGTGCAAGGCAGCCAAAGAGTCAGCCTGCCAGTTGATGTAGCATCCGTCGGCAGGTGCCTGACCTTCGTCAGCCACGGTGATGTCGGTCGGAGCCTTAAACTTAATCTGGAAACCGGACGACGGTTCCTTCACGTCTATGGTGGAAAGCAGGCACATCGATCCGCTCTCCGGCAACAGACGGTCGGGGCTGATACATGTGTGCGGTGCACCGAGGATGAGGATATTGTTGTCCGTATAGCGGCTTTCGGGCAGCGTGAACGTACCGATAAGGTCCATAGATGCCCATGACGGTGCGAATGTCACGTTGACAATCTGGATGTCCACCGGAGTCTTGTTTACCGACTTCGGCAGCTTCATCGGCATCATGATGTTGTCGAGCTTGCCTTCCGTGAGGAAGTCCTTGGCTCGATGGTAATAGTCATAATACTTGCCGAGGCTGAGCTGCTTGGCGATGTCGCGACCTCTGTTTGACGCTTCCTTTTGCAACATCTTAGCATAAGGTATGCCAGTGTCGCCGATGAGGTTGTCAATGCCCCAGTCAGAGAAGAGCTTGTCCACCTGCTCGCCGTTGTTCGACGCCCATGTGTCGCCCTTCATGCCCTTGGCCTTGCCGGCATAAACGATGTCGTCGGTATTGATGAAGAGCGAATCGAACTCCACCTTCACCATCAGCGACAATCCGAGCGGCGACCATTCCACACGACCGTTGCCGCGGAATCCGCCGTCCTTGCCGTTCTCCTTCATCTCGTCGATGGTGAGCTGATACTGTCCGATGCCCACCACCTTGCCTATGAAGTCCTTTGCAGACTTCTTCGTAGGCTTGAGGTTCTCGATGTTCACCATTGACGAACACTGGAAGAACTTCTGGCTGATGCGCTGTGCGAGGGCAAAGTCGATGACGTTTACGGAGTCGTTGACGAACGCCACGGACTGTACGTTCTCGCTCTTGGGGAGCACGCGCAGCACCATATAGTCGCCAGCCACCACCTTGTCGCTGATCTTCTCCCACTTGATGGAGTCAGAAAGGTCGTACGTGGAGTGTGTGTAGACCGGCTCTGAGGCGAAGATGTCTGCACGGTCCATCTCTGGTTCGCCGCGGAAAAGCTGCACCTCATAATTGATCTTCACCGTGTCCTGGCGTTCTCCTACGCCACCCACGAACCATGCCTTCTTCCATTCCACGCCGATATCGTCGCCCGTGAATGACTTGCGGGCTCCTGCATTGCCGGGGAAACTCGGGCGGATGATCTGCGGATTGCGGAAGTTATATACCGAATCGGTCACTTCCTCCTTGCCGCTGCCGAATCCGAAGTCGAACTCGTCGTCGTCTTCCTCCTCATCCTTCTTGTCCTCCTTGTCCTTGTTGTCGGGCGTTGGGGGCGTCACCACGGTGGTGGCGTCAGGCTCGAAGCGGAAGAGGCGGAGGTCGGATTTGCCGTCGTTCTCCACCATGGAGTAGTTGAGATAATTGCTGCCCAGACCGGACTGTTCCGCCGTGACGCGTGCCACGTAGGTCATGTCGTCTATCATGGAGCGGATGCGCTCCTGCGGCAGAATCATCATCGGCGACATCAGTCCCGACTTCTCGTACACGGCAGGATTATACTCTATGGCTTCGTCGGGCGTCTGACCGCCGACAAGCTGCACCACCTTAAACTTATACGTAAAGCGTGCCGCGCCGGGATTGCACGTCACGATGGGTTCTTTCCACGTAAAGAGGGCGTTCTGCTTGTCCATGGTGCATACGGAAGCGTCGGAAGAACTTCCGATGCCGGGCATAGGCATCAGAAACTCGGGCGCCTGAGCCTTGTAGCATATAGTGAAGATGCACTGTCCGCTGCTCGGGCTGCTCACCATGACGGGAGTGTCACGTCCCGGCTCCCAGCGGTAAGCCACGAGGCGCATGCGATACTGACCCTCGGGCAGGAGTCCGAAGGCACCGCCCTCATAGTCGCTGAACAGACCCGGGGTGGTGGCGATGCGGTCGTTGGGCACATGATTGAAGAGATTCTTCATCTCCACCATGCTCAGAATGTGCGTTCCGCCGGAAGGCACCGTGATGGGCTTGTCGGGCTGATACTGTGCAGGAATCTTGACGTAAAGTCCCGAGTTGGGATTTATCTGCTCAAGGTCCATGACGAGATAGACGTTCTGTGTCTCGCCAGAAGAGTTGATCAGACTTACGTTGAAGTAGTTGCCGGGATTGGCTACGTACAGCATTGCCTGCGGAGGCAGCGTGGGCTGTACCGGATTGACCGTCACCATTACGTCCTGAGCGGCTGCCTGCAGCATGGCACCCAGGATGATGAGTAGTGATAGGATGTGGAATCTCAGTCTGTTCATATCTTGATCTTTATTTTATCGTGGAAATAAAAGTTACACTATAGCGACTTGTTCTGTTCCTTCTCCGCCTTACGCTTTATCTCGAGGAGCGTGAAGGTGTAGGTGTAGTTGAAGCTGATGTTGATGTCCGTGGCGTCCAGCTTCGAACGTGTCTTGGTGATGTTTACGTCGCCGTACTTGTTGAATCCGGCTGTCATCGAGAAGAGATGCTTCTGCTTGATGCTGTAGCTGGCAGCCATGTCGCATCCCATGGACAGGCTCTTCGACTGTCGCTTCACCTCATTGTAGCACATCGAGAACGTGGCTGAGAGGTTGAGGGCATCGTCCTTTAGGAAGGCGCGGTTGGCTGTCACCGAGGCGAGGTCGCTGGTGTAGCGCGTGTTGAATCCCTTTGACGACTGGTGGTTTATGGAGGTCTGGAAGCTGGTCTTCCATGCCTTCACCTCCAGTCCGTAGCTGGCTCCGATGGCGAGGGACGTTACGTCGCTCACGCCGGTGGCGAAGCGGTTGAGGTCCTTGTTCTGCACGAGGCTGGCAGAGAGCGAGAAGGCATGGCCGAACTGGTCGTTGTCCACGGCGTAGGACGGCGTGAACGTGAAGGTGTTCATGGCGCGACGTACGCGTGTGGTGTCGTTTACGTGTGCCGTGCCGTCAGCCTGCGTCTGCAGGTAGCCGTTATAGCCGAACGAGAGGTTGAGGCGGTTGGCTATGCGTGTGGCTATGAAAGCCGAATAGACGAAGCCCCGCGTGGTATAGAGCTGCTTGTTGGAGAGATTGTCCTCCTGAGCGGAGAACGTGGCTGCCACCGACACACGGCGGAAGAGCGTGGTGCCGAGGCTGGCTCCGACGCTGTGATAATTGTTAGCCATATAGTAGGTGCCGAGCGACGTATAGTCGGGCTGTATGATGCGATAGAAGAGCGAGGCGTTCACGCCGCCGGCGTTGATGTTGAGGTTGGCGTCACCCGCGAAGCGTGCCATGGAGGTGTAGCGTGTGTCGAACACCTTGTCCCATCTTGTCACCTTGCTGTCCGTCACCTTCTCTGCACGGGTGTCGGTGGTGAAGGCTGATGTGGCTACGTTGGCTGTCAGCGACATCCAGTTCTTGATGCTCACGCCTCCCTTCAGTCCCACCACGATGTTCTCCTGCGGCGAGATGCGCTCCTGCCAGTATTCGTCAATGGAGCTGCGGCGGTCGTATGCGCGGAGCAGATAAAGGTCGAGGTAGTTGCTGCCCGTGCCGTAGCCTATATTGAATCCCCATCCTATGCGGCGGTACTGCGGATTGCGCGGCGAGGGCGACGTAGGGTCGTCGTTGACGGCGCTGCGCAGCGTGCCGTAGAAAGCTCCCACGCGGAACTTCTGCGTGCGATATTCCAGACCCACGCCGTTGTACGACATACTCATGACGTAGGGCGAGAATCCTGCCGACGACCTTCCGATATGTCCGTGCCATTGCTTGTACGACGGCGAGAGATTGAAGGAGATATGGGGATAGTTGAAGTCCAGATTGTTGTTGGAGTAATAAAGCGAGAAAGGCATGTTGAATCCATACATGCTGATGTTGAGGTTGAGGAACAGCGTATTGCTCAGCGGCGAGGCGTATGCGCTGCCTGCCGTTGAGTGAAAGTAGGTGTTCTGTGTACCTACGGAACCCGTGATGATAAGGGGATCGCTCTTGGCAATCTCCGTGATGTTCTGTGCTGTTGTGCCGCTGGTATGCAGAAAGAGTGCTGCCACAGCCGTCAGTATGGTTATGTGTAAGTGGCTTTTCATCGCTTTGGTTCTTTTAGTGGTTATTTAAAGTTTCGCATGTCTCGAGACATGCGAAACTTTTAGTTATATTAGTATAGTCAACTTACTTGACAAGCTTCTTCGTAACGGTCTTGCCGTCCTTGGTCTTCACCTTCACTACGTAAACGCCTGAAGGAAGGCCGGCAACGGTGGTCTCGCCGGTTGAGACAACAGCACCGGATGCGTTGCATACGATGACGTCAGCCACGTCCATGCCCTGGACTGTGATCTGTCCGTCCACGATGGCGATGCCCGAAGATGCGATGTCGGCTGCTGTGATGCCGGTGACGATGCCACCTACAGTCAGACGCTGCGGAGCGCGGAGCGAACCTGCCATCTTTGCGAACGGTATCTGCTCGTTGATGGTGCGCATCTCGCCGCTGACGGCGTCATGGAGCTTGAACGAAATGGTCTCGCCCTTGTCAGCATGTACGGTGATGAAGCACTTGCCGTCTATCATCTCGCCCTCACCACGGCACTCGTCGCCTACGAAGGCGCCCACCGTGAAGCGTTCTGCCGAATAATCGTTGCCGAGGTCAGCTACGATGGTCATGTTGTCAGCGAACGGAGCGCTGTTGTATGTCCATACGCTCTGCTTGTGCTGGGGAGCGTTCATCACCGGAGTGCCCTGAGGCATACTGCCCTCACGCAGGTATTCCATGTCGACGTTCTCTGATCCTGCATTGAAATACATATATCCGAGTCCGGCATGCAGAGTGGTAAGGGTGCCTGTCCACTTTTCGCCATTGTATTCAGCGAAACCGTCGTCCTTCGATACGATGCGGTCGCCCACGTTGAATTTGTTTGCGTATGCATCTTCGGTGGAGAATACCGAGTTGATGTCGTGGTCATACTGATAGGGATTGCCGAGCCAGTTCCACATCGGCACAATCTGACGATGAGTCCGCATGTCCTCGTAAGCGCCGGTGTACATGATTCTCAAGTCAAGCAGACCGGGTTCCTCTTCCTTCACCTTAATCTTATAGCATGTGCCAGACTCCAGTCTGTTGATATCGCCGAAGTATCCGTATTCGGGGTCGTTATGGAGAAGGGCGTCTTCTGAGCGGATTTCCTCCACCACGTTGCCTAATTCGTATTCAGGAGAGTTCCATGATACGTCGCCGCTATAGAGCGAAGCCCACTTCCATCCTGCCTTCTGCATGTAGCGCTGACCGATAAGGACGTTAGATGATGCCACCTCTACGCCGTCGAGCTTCACGCTGATAATGGCTCTGCCCACACTATGAGGTTTGATGGTATAGTTAAGCATGGTCTCATCCGTAGGAACAATCTCTACCATGCTCTTCCATTCCTCAGAAACATAGGTATTAGGAGTTATAGTAACCTCCACTCTTGACGGGTCGACCTCTGCGCCTACGGGGTCGGGAGTAAGCACGAAGTCGCGTGTCTCGGTGCTTACCATATCCACGTATCCGTCCACCTTGAATCCCTTAAGAGACTCCAAGATTGTTACGTGGAAGTGGTTTGAAATATAATACTCATCATTTTGGAGTCCTTCCTCAGTTGCGATGGTGCGCTCAGATGAATAGCTGATATCAATCCATCCCTCACCCACTTTAACGACAGATGCAGAAAGGCTGTCTTTCTTGAAATCATAATACAGCTTTACGGCATCCGTAAGAGAAGAAATATCCAAATTGCTTTGTGCTATATCGTACGACTCATATTCTTCATACTTAGGCCATGACGGTGTCATGATGATGTTGTTACGGATATCCTCAGAGATGTCCCACTTGTCAGTATCCTTTATTGGCATCAAGAATGTCATCTCCTCCTGCTTGAACGTGATGTTCGTAGGACCATCCTTTACGATTACCTCGTATGTGCAAGAGGCTTGCGGATTCTGATTAGATATAATTGCAATGCGAGCTCTACCTGGCTTACGGGCGAAAATTCCCTCAGAACCATTGTCCTCAAGTATTTCATTATACTTAAATTCCTGATCCTGGTTGTAACTTGGCAAAACTTCGTACCTCACGCTGCGGTCTGTAGCGTCCTCCGGCATTACCTTATATCCCGACGGAAGGATGTCGAGAAGGTTGTCGCCTATATACATTTTAATCTCCTTAACCCTACCAACCGGATTAATATACTCTACCGGCTTAATGACTGTGACCTTAAGGTCCACGCTGGCATTCTCGCCGCTAAGCGTCATGGTGTATGTGCCGGTCTTTACTGGCTCAAACTTGCCAAGGTCGCTTTCACTTGTCATCGGACGGATGGCAGTCTCGTCGCTGCTCTTCCATGTCAGTTCCTCGTTGCAGTCGGCAGGTGCTGTGGTGTAGCCGCTGCGAAGCACGGTGTTGAGGGCAGCAGTGTCGCCCAAGTTAACTGTGATGCCATTCTTATACTCGTCGCGAAGCTCAATAGAGGTGGCAGGCTGGATGACACGTACACTAACCTTTGTGTACTGTCCGGTAGGCTTCATGCCCAAAAGATTCGGACTTACGTTAACCCAACCGTATTTGCCAGTCGACTTAAGGGCTTTAAACGTATTGCCTTTGATGGAGGCATATTCATTCTCTTTCTCACCTTGCCCCATGGTCCAGTTCATTTCCGGTATGTTGGCATTTGCAGGCTCAAACGTGATATGATCCAACAAATTGAACTCTGCACCTACCTTAACACTCACTTCAGGCTGGACGATACTATAATACCCAGGACGTATGAACGTCAGCTGATAGAGTGCTGACAACTTACCGGTGGTACCATTATTAGTATAGGTTACTGCATTGGCGGCAGGCTTCAGGTCGTTGAAAACAAAAGACTGATTACCACCTACGCTTAAACGGTACGAGATAGCCTTGCCATTGTCAGTATTCGTGCCCTTTACACGCAGAGCGAAATAATAAATGGTTTGGGTGTCCGATACAGAATATCGGCTTACCTTCGCAAGTCCGCGGCATTCACCTTCGATGAATGCTCCAAGGTAAGTGTTGTCATTAAAACTTTGTACTGCATTGCCTTGGTCATCTACCAGTCCTACATAAATGACGTGCTCGTCAGGATAGGCATTGGGATTGTAGCCCCAATCGGGTTGTTGTGCCGCCATACCTACGGCATATAGCAGTAGGGATAGCATTAGTAATAATTGTTTCCTCATATTAAAAATGATTTGAAAGGTGAATAATATGTTATCTATTTAGTTTTGTGTTTAATAATGTTATGTTTGGGTTTCTTGGTTATTTCCCGGTCAATCCCCAGCTTTTCTATATGCTCTCTGATCTTGGCCTCAACGTCATCGTATGAATGTCGCCAAGGTTCGTTCTCAATAGTATGGTCTTGCGGTCTCATATTGTACGTTATTTGTGGTTAGTAATATTTGCATGAGACAACATGCCTTACGCTATGTCTGTCAGCACTGCAAAATAAGCTGAAATTCGCTCAAGTCAATTGTATAAACTTAACAAAAAATGGCCAATTCTTTACAAAATTAAGGTCAAAGCGCAATTTGACAAGCCAACAGGCAATTTACGCACCTAATTTGACAAGGAATTTAACAGACATTTTGGGTTGGACGGGGAGACAAAAGAGACAATAATCACATGCGAATAATGTCCGTTATTCGACGTAAGACATACTATTTTAGACAAGAAGACATTCATCCTATCAATTCAAACTGAATAATTCACAATGCGCCTTGGCGCACAATTCAAAAAATCAAAATCCCTAATTCCTAATTCTTCGGCGGTTCCGCCGAAGACTATATTTGCATTCCTAACGCTCAATACTCCTCGTTCAGCGCACTAAGAAATCTTTGATGCGAAATTTTCGAATTTTGAGTGTGCAAGCATAGCGTACTGATGCACAGAAGGTTATGCAATTAAGGAAAGAAATGTGCAATGAATGACGGTGCTAAACATGCATCAAAGGGGCACAATAGAGCCTCTTTGCTACTCAAACACAGCCTCTATTGTCATACAAAAGAGCCACTTTTGCCTTCCAATAGTGGCTGTAATGGAAGACAAGAGAGGCTCTTTTTATATATTATGGGGTCAAAAACGATGCAAAACCGCACAAAAACAGCAAGACAAATCTCTAAAACCGATTTTTATTTTGTAACATATTTTTACTCTTTGCGTGATATTTGCATAGCGGATGGCATCCGCCATCCGAATGTTGAATTAGGAGTTGTGACGAGGTGCCTCATCACCGATAAACTGCAATTTATCTGCGAGTCTATCTGCTATATAAGGCAGGGCTTTAACAAAAACCTATCTCCACCTGCCGCTTATGGGCGCAAATCCTATCGGATTTGCGCCCATAAGCGGAAAAACAAACAAAACACAAGATAATAAGAGGGTGTATCAAAACTAAAGAAACAAGGGAAAAACAGCTTGCATTGTCAATCACAGAATTACAGTTTGTGTTTTGAATGGTTTTTTCCGCTTGTGCTTTTCGAGAGAGGCGTCAGCCTCTCATTCATTTATGGCATATATGGGCGTGAGAACTTGTTCTCATAAGACCATATATGCCATAAAGGAATTGCCGAAGGCTCGAAAAGCACAAGCGGATTGTGGAGTCAGGTTTTTGTTAAAGCCCTGCCAATCATAAAGGGGGTGTCAAAACTGAACAATTCACAATGCGCCTTGGCGCACAATTCAAAACTCCTAACTCCTAATTCCTAACTCTTAACTTAACTCTCCCTTGCGATACTGCGTCGGCGTCATGCCGATCGTCTGCTTGAAGACGCGGGTGAAGTGCGACATGTCGTAGAAGCCGCACCGCATGGCCACCTCGTTGATGGTGAGGTCAGGACGGTTGTCGAGCAGATGCTGCGCCGCATACATCTGCCTTGTGCGGATATAGACGGCCGGAGTGCTGCCGGAGACGGCGCCGAGCTTGCGACGGAACTGGGCCGGACTCAAGCAGAGAGCCGTTGCCACAGTGTCGACGGTGACATTGCCATCGTTCATCTCCTTATCCACGATGGCGTTCACACGGTCGAGGAAGGCCCGGTCCTGCGGGGGAAGGGCAGCTTCGGCGTCGGGCTGGTGCTCAGCCGCCGCCTTCATATAACGCTCGCGGAGCAGACGGTTCTTCTCAAGCAGATTGCCCACGGTGACGGCCAGCTCTTCCGCGTCGAAGGGCTTGTAGATGTAAGCGTCCACTCCCATCTGCAGACCACGCAGCTTGTCGTCCTGCGAGGTTCTTGCCGTGACGATGACGACGGGGATGTGATTGAGCACTTCCGACTGCTTTACGGCCTGACAAAGCTCGTAGCCGTCCATGCGTGGCATCATGACGTCCGTGACGATGATGTCGGGCACCAGTTGGGTGGCCTTCTCCAGACCCTCCATGCCGTCGTGCGCTATTACTAAGCGATAACGTGCCTTGAGCTGCATGGTCATATACTCCGCCACATCGGCATTGTCCTCCACGATAAGGACAAGCTGACGGGTGTCAGACGGATTGTCGTCGTCGGCATCGTCGGCTTCTGATATGGAGGCAGAGCAGTCTGTTTCTGGCATGACATCGCTCTCGGCGTTCAAGAGGATGGACGTGGGGACGGAGCCAAGCGATTCCAACGACTTCACCTCCACTCCCTCCGGCGCCTTCACCGGAATGCGCACGGTGAACACCGAACCCTCGCCCACCTTACTGACGAGGCTAATGCTGCCGTTGAGAGCACTGACTATCTGCTTGACGAGGGCCAGACCTACGCCCGAGCCGACATTCTTCTTATCGCTCTCGGTCTGATAGAACGGCTCGAAGATACGCTGCTGGTCGGCCTGCGAGATGCCGCTACCGAAGTCGGCCACACGCATCTGCAGCATTTCCTCACCCACATCGAGCGACACAAGCACCTCGCTGCCCTCCTTCGAGAACTTTATGGCGTTGGTGACAAGATTGCACACCACCTTCTGTGCGTAGTCAGGCACGAAGTCGCACACGGCCTTCTGCTGCTTCGGGGCATACAAGAGACGGATGCCGTGGGAGTGTGCCATGTTGAGATGGCTCTCAATGATGTTGGAGAGGAAGAGAACCACGTCGCCACGATGCCAGTCGCACTTGCCCACAGCCGACTTCACCTTCTGTATGTCGAGGAGCTGATTGATTAGCGAGAGCAGGCGCGAACCCTGGCGCGACACCATATTGGCCACTCGCGTGATGTCGCCCATAGGCACCTTGCCCTCCTCCATCATGCGTGAATAGCCGAGGATGACGGTCAGCGGGGTGCGAAACTCGTGGGTGATGTTGGTGAAGAACGAGAGGCGCATCTCGTCTAACTGGTGCTGCACCTCCTGCTTGCGCTTACGGGCACGGAGAGCATAGAGCATGAAGCACACGATGACGGCGGCGAGGATGACGACCAGCATACCAGCTGCGAAGCTAAGGCGCTTCAGCGTGCGCTCCGTACGATACTGCTGATTGACTGACTCTATCTCGGCGCGGTGCTGCTCATGCTCGTAGCGCACACGCATGTTCTGCATGTGTATGATGTTTTTCTCGCTCGATACGCTGTCGCCCAGCTCGTTGTATATCTTATAGAAATGCAGGGCCTGACGGCTGTCGCCCTTGCGGTTGTAGATATCGTAATAGAGACGGGCAATCTGCGACTGATGTTCCAGCGAATGGAGGTCGTGAGCCAGGCGGTCTGCCGTGTCAAGGTATTGCATGGCAGTGGCGTCATCGCCCATCTTTATGTATATCTCCGCCAATGCCAGACACGGCTCCATGGTGTGCCAGCGGTCGTCGGAGGGCGCCATGATTTCGTAAGCCTTGCGGTATTCGGCTATCGCCTCCGCCCTCCTACCCTGCTTCTCGTTGAGTCGTCCGAAGTGGGTGTAGCAGAGCGAAATACCGAGGTCAGACTTTGCCAGGCGGTTCTGCTCCATGGAGCGACGATAGAACGTCCAGGCAGAGTCTGTCTGGCCTTTACGCTCGTAGAGCGATCCGAGGTTGGCGTAATTGATGGCCTGACCGAGATGGCTGCCAAGACGCTTCTCGCCTTCGAGGGCAGCGTTGAATACGGAGTCGGCAGTCTCGGTGTCGCCGAGCGTAAGGCAGATGTTGCCGATGCCGTTGAGCGAAATCACACGGTTCTTACGCGCCGTGCTGTCATCCTTAAGGCTGAACTCCTCGCAGAGATGCAGTCCACGGTAATGATAGTCCACGGCCTCATCAAGGATGCCCATGCGTCGGAAGTTGGTGCCGATGTTGTTGAGCGCCTGAACGGCAGCAATGGTGTCGCCGAGCTGCTCTGCCAGCTTGAGTTCGCGTGTGTGGCAGTCGATGGCCTTGATGAAGAAGTTGGACTCACGGTAGACGCGTCCGAGCTTCTTGCGTGCACGCATCTCCAACATGCGGTCGCCCTTGCGCTCCGCCGCATTCACAAGACTGTCGAGGCTTTGCTCACCATCCACCTCGTCCACAATGCTGTCAGCATGAGAGCGCAGGGCTTCGAGATGGCTGGGCGACGGCGAAGAATGACAAGAAGTGAGGAGAAACACGACGGCAAGACACGTTACGGCAATAAGGCTGTAGCGTGAGAGCAGGTGGGACAAACTATATGATAAGGTGTAACGTCTGTTTGACATAAGGCTTCGTGGGGTGTGGTAAGGTTATAGGTTTATAGTATACGAATGCAAAAATACTACTAATTTTTGTTATCTCCAAGTAATATTTAAATGAATTATAATGGTAATTTGAACACAAATCTACCCTTTAAGAATACATTTTTGCACACATTGTAGCCGTTGTGTGCAGAAAATATATTAACTTTGCAGCGCCTAAGGCAAGAAATATCACATAAACGAAATAAGAAAGTTATGTCTTTTAATTTATTGAAAGGAAAGCGCGGTATAATATTCGGCGCATTGAATGACGCTTCGATAGCGTGGAAAGTAGCGGAACGCGCAGTAGAGGAAGGAGCACAGATTGTGCTTACTAACACAGCGGTGGCATGCCGTATGGGCACCATCGACGAGCTGGCCAAGAAGACTGGCGCAACCATCATCCCTGCCGACGCGACATCGGTGGAGGATCTGACCAACCTCTTCGAGAAGGCTCAGGAAGCTCTCGGAGGCAAGATTGACTTCGTGCTCCATTCTGTTGCAATGAGCGTGAACATGCGCAAGAAGCGCACTTACGACGATCTGGACTACAACTTCCTGAACAAGACACTGGACATCTCTGCCATCTCGTTCCACAAGATGCTGCAGGCTGCCAAGAAGCTGGACGCGCTGAGCGACGGCGCTTCAGTGCTCGCACTGACTTACATCGCATCACACCGTACATTCTTCGGATATAACGACATGGCTGACGCCAAGTCGCTGCTCGAGTCGATCTGCCGTAGCTTCGGCTATATCTACGGACGCGAGAAGGGCGTACGTATCAACACCATATCACAGTCGCCGACATTCACGACAGCAGGTAGCGGCATCAAGGGCTTCGACGGCCTCTACGACTTCTCTGACCGTATGTCTCCGCTCGGCAATGCCAGCGCTGACGAGTGCGCCGACTACTGCGTGGTGATGTTCTCTGACCTCACGCGCAAGGTTACGATGCAGACTCTCTTCCACGACGGCGGCTTCTCAAGCATGGGTATGTCGCTCCGTGGTATGACGCAGTACAACAAGTCGTTCATCGACGAGAACCGCGACGCCGACGGAAACATCATCTACGGATAAAGAATTTTCAGACAAGAAGACTTTATATAATCCCCCAATGCGGGACGTTTCAGAAAGAAAAGATATTATCTTTCGCACGAAGCGTCCCACATTGGGGGATTTTTCGTATATTTGCACAAATTCCTTAAATCAAATGAACAAAAGATTATTCTTTTCTATAACAGCCTCTGCCTTGCTTGCCTCCACAATGGTGCAGGCGCAGGACGTGAGGTATCCGCAGACGCGGAAGGGCAATGTCGTGGACGAGTATTTCGGCGAGAAGATTGCCGACCCGTACCGATGGTTGGAGAACGACACAAGCCGCGAAACGGCGCAGTGGGTGGAGGCGGAGAACGCCGTCACACGTAAGTATATCGACCGCATCCCGCTCCGCAAGTCTATCCTGAAGCGACTGAAGGAGACTGCCAATTACGAGAAGATCGGTATGCCGTTCGAGCAGCACGGCAAGTGGTATGTATACCGTAACAACGGACTGCAAAACCAGTTTGTGCTCTATCAGATGGACAGCCCGGATGCCAAAGAAGACCAGCAGCGCGTCTGGCTCGACCCGAATACGCTCAGCGCGGACGGAACGGTGGCGCTGAAGGGAACCCACTTCTCACACGACGGACGCTATATGGCTTACGTGATTTCGCGTAACGGTTCGGACTGGGAGGAGATTTACGTAAAGGACTGTCAGACGGGCAAGGTGCTTGACGACCATATTGTCTGGGCGAAGTTTACGGGGGCAGAATGGCTCGGCGACGGATTCTATTATAGCGCTTATGACGCACCGGAGAAAGGTAAGGAAACATCGGCTAAGAACTCTATGCAGAAGATTTATTACCACAAGATCGGCACACCGCAGAGCGAAGACCGCCTCTTCTATCAGAACCCCACGCAGCCGCTGCGCTTCTATAGCGTAAGCATCGACCGCGACGAAACGGTGATGTACCTGACCGAGGCTGGTATGGCGAACGGCAACAACCTCTTCGTACGCGACCTGAAGCAGCCCAACTCGCAGTTCATACAGATGTGTGCCAATCCTGACTATATCTATAATCCCGTGCAGACCATTGACGGCAAGATGTATATCCTTACCAACGCCGACGCTCCGCGTTACCGACTGATGGTGGCTGACATCAACAAGCCGGGATATGGCGACTGGAAAGAACTGGTGGCGGAGAGCGAGAGTGTGCTTGACGGAGTGACTTTCGCCGGCGACCGCATGATTCTGAAATACATGAAGGACAACTGCCATCAGCTCTACGTCTACTCTCTGGACGGCAAGCGACTCTCGGAGATAGAGCTGCCGACATACGGTTCGGTCAGCGCAAGCGGCAAGCGAGGACAGAAGGAGGTTTATTATTCGTTCACGTCATACACCACTCCTTCCACTGTCTACAGCTATGACATGACGGCAGGAACAAGCAAGGTTTGGGCAGCGCCGAAGACGTCGTTCCGTTCGCAGGACTACAAGACGGAGATGGTGTTCTACACGTCGAAGGACGGTACACGTGCTCCCCTCTTCATCACCTATAAGAAAGGACTGAAGATGAACGGCAAGAATCCGCTCTTGCTCTACGGTTACGGCGGTTTCAACCTCTCATACAATCCCTTCTTCCTCTCTAACTACATCCCCTTTATGGAGCGCGGTGGCATTTACGTGCATGCAGTTCTGCGTGGTGGCGGAGAGTACGGTGAGGAATGGCATGTGGCTGGAACGAAATTGCAGAAGCAGAACGTCTTCGACGACTTCATTGCAGCAGCCGAACTGCTCATCAATAAGGGCTATACATCGAAGGACTATCTCGCCATCCAGGGCGGTAGCAACGGCGGTCTGCTCGTAGGAGCCTGCATGACGCAGCGACCTGACCTCTACAAGGTGTGTCTGCCAGCTGTAGGCGTTATGGATATGCTCAGATACCATAAGTTCACAATCGGTTGGAACTGGGCACCTGACTATGGTACGTCAGAGGACTCGAAGGAGATGTTCGAATATCTCAAGGCTTACTCGCCGCTCCACACATTGAAGCCAGGCGTAAGCTATCCAGCCACCCTCGTCACCACAGCCGACCACGACGACCGTGTGGTTCCAGCCCACTCGTTCAAGTTCGCAGCACGCCTGCAGGAATGTCAGGCAGGAAAGGCGCCCGTCCTTATCAGCATCGGCGTTAACGCCGGTCACGGCGGAGGCAAGCCACTGGCAAAGCGCCTCCAGGAACAGGCCGACCTTCTGAGCTTTACGCTGTGGAATATGGGTGTGAAGAAATAAGAGGATAAGGAAAAGCAGAAAAGAAAAAAGCAGAGCTTTAACCATAGAAAGTTAAAGCTCTGCTTTTTTTATTATCATAGAAAGGCCTAGATAATCTAGAACATCTAGAAGCTCTAGAAACTCTAGAAAAGCCAGAACGTCTAGAGCATCTAGAAGCCCCTTATTCTGCCTTCGGAGCAAATCTCATTGTTACGACGTGCTTGCCGGTTGGAACCTGATATTGCGGGAGGCAAGAGTCGCCGCCGCATGAATGGTTGCCGATGCCACGCTGCCAGCTGTCGAAGTGAGCGAACACCTGCGGGCTGCGTGTGAGGTCGTAAGGATGCTTGCCGCCATAGAAGACGTCATAGTTGAACTGCTGGTCGTCTACGTGAGAGAGCGAGAATGCGAGCATTCCCTCTACGGTAATGTCGAGAGATGTGCCATTTCTAGACAACTTCAGGTTGCGCAAGCCCTGACGATCGCCCATTGTCTGCGGAGCACTCTGCTCCTCAAACATGCCGTCCACGGTTGTGGTATATCTGCCGAGCATTGAGCTGCGCTGACGGTCAATGTAGTTAGACCACGGACCCTTGGCGTAATACTCCACATTCTCCATACCCGGAGCAAACTGCATAGTGATGCCGACACGACGAGTGTCTACAGACGAGTTCTCGAATGTCACCTTCATGTCCACCACTCCGTTAGGATAGATGGTATATACGATGGCGTGTGTATCCTTGCCGTTGCCCACTGTGGTCTCCACAACAACGTTCTTGCCCTGCTTTGTCGGAGCTTTTACGAGATGCTTCTGACCAGAGATGGCACCTTCTTCCTTGTTCTCGTTCTCAGCTACACCACCTGTAGCGCCCAATGAGATGTTGTCGTTGGCGATACGGCGGAAACCGTTGAAGTCGGGACCAGCCTCAGGCATAACAATCTGCTTGCCGTTGAATGTCCAGTCTGCTATTGTTCCGTTCTCTGCGAAGCTGATGGCGAAGTTCTTACCGACAACCTTGCGGCCCTCTATCTTCAGCTTACCCTTCAGCTTGCCGATAACGGGCAGTGTGCCGTGGGGCTGCTCCACGAATGTCGGGTCAGCAACGGGAACGCTTGCTACAGCAGCGTCAGCTCCAAGCTTAAACTGGGTTGCCACCATTGAGTAGCCCTTCTTAGCCCAAGAAGCGTTGTTCTTGAGATTAAGGCTAAGCTCCACTACATACTCCTTGTCAGCACTTACGACTGTTGTGTAAGGGATGTCCACCTCGCATGTTGCACCCGGCTTGCATGAAGGAACGGCAGCTGCGCCCTTCTCCACCTCCTTGCCGTCAGCAAGTACGCGGTATGTCAATGTATAGGCGTCAGCAAGATCGGTGAATGCGCTCTTGTTCTTAATAGTGGCCTTGTGGTTCTTGAAGCCAACAAAGTCGGCGTCGCGATATACGTACTTCACCTCCTCAAGCTTGGCTGTCCACTCACGTCCCGGAGTGATGATACCGTTGGACATAAAGTCGCCCTGGAATCCATTGTCACCACGATTCATGCGTGTGTAATCATAGCCAGAAGTATAATAGTGAAGACCTGTCTTGCTGTCAATAAGAGGCTTGTGCTCCTTGATGCGACGTGTATCGTAGATACCCTGGTCCACCCAGTCCCAGATACAGCCACCCACGATGCCCGTGCTCTTCTCTATAACGTCCCAGTATTCCTGAAGGTTGCCGACAGCCTGGCCCATTGCGTGTGCATACTCGCAGATAAAGTAAGGCTTGCCGTGCAGACCGCTGCTCTGCTCGATGACCTTCTCCACTCTCGGATACATGTCCGAACCGAAGTCAGAATACTTCTCGCCGTGGTTGTAGCCCTCGTAGTGTACGAAGTTGTCGCGACCCGGAAGCAGACGCTTCACGCAGTCGTATGTGGCCTGGAAGTTCTGTCCGCCACCCGACTCGTTACCCAACGACCAGAACACCACGCTCGGATGGTTGCGGTCGCGGAGCACCATACGCTCGGTGCGGTCCACGTAAGCATTCTCCCAAGACGGAGTGTCAGAGAGCGACTGGTTGTTATGGCACTCCACATCAGCCTCGTTCATGCAGTAGAGGCCGTAGTAATCGAACATGGCGTACATACGCGGCTGACGCGGATAGTGGCTTGTACGTACAGTATTGACGTTAGCCTGCTTCATCAGCACCACGTCCTTAAGCATTGTCTCGGTGTCGATGGCGTGACCGAGGAGAGGATGGATGTCCTGCGTGTTCACACCCTTGAAGAAAACGCGCTCGCCGTTAACGTAGATAAGATTGCCGCGCTGCTCTACAGAACGGAAACCGTACTTCGTTGAGAAGACCATCTCTTCCTTGTCGCCCTGCTTCTGACGCACTACGACGGTGTAGAGATAAGGATTCTCTGACGACCAAGGTGTCAGTCCCTTCAGACCTTCCATCTTTACGTTGAAGGTCTTGTGAGAGTTCTTTGCGGTCATCACGGCCTGAACATTCTGGCTTGCCACCAGCTTGTTGTTGGCGTCGAGAAGCTCCACCTCAAGGTTCTTGGTCACCTTATCGCACAACGCATTGTTAACGGTCAGCGCCACATCGAGCGAACCTTCCGTGTACTTGCTGGCTGCATCAAGCGAAGATGTGATGTAATGGTCGAACACGAAGGTGCGCGGAGTTGACACCAGATATACGTCGCGGTGGATACCTGCGAGGTGCCACATGTCCTGACCTTCGAGATACGAACCGTCCGACCAGCGGTATACGCGTACCGAAACGTTGTTCTCGCCCTTGCGTACATAGTTGGTAACGTCAAACTCAGCGTCCGTATTGGCGCCCTGCGAGTAACCTGCGTACTGTCCGTTCACCCATACCACGATGGCACTGCAAGCTCCGTCGAAGTGGATAAACACGCGGCGACCGTCCTTCCAGTTCTCAGGAAGAGTGAAGTTGCGGCGATAAGAACCCACAGGGTTCTTGTCGAAATTGTCATCGAACGCCTTTATGAACGGCGGATTGTTGTGGAAAGGATAGCCCACATTGTTATATACGGGCACGTCATAGCCAGCCATTTCCCAGTTGAGCGGCACACGGATGTTGTCCCAACCCGACACATCAGCGTTGTCAGCATAGAAGTCGTCCTTGCCCGGACGACCCTTGCTGCGGTCTGCCGTGTAATGGAATTTCCAGTTGCCGTTGAGAGAGAGCACGTCAGCGTGCTTCGGCTCGAGCCACGGATATTTGTAGCAGTCGTCCTTCTGCATCAGTGCTGTAGACGAATAAGGGATGAACGTGGCGTGAGCCTTCTGCTTCCAGTGCTCAAACACCTTCTCGTTCTCCACCCATGACTCATCAAACGGAGCCTCAGCCGATACCTTCGGCACCGTCTTGAGGGGCATGGTGCGGTTAGGTCCGGAAGTTGTCTGCTGGGCGCGTGGCGCTGACTTGCGCGCCACCTTCTTCTGCGCCATAGCCACATTGCCGAAAAGCAGAGCGGCAATAGTGGCGGTTCCAATCAAATAGTTTATTCTCATAGTTCGTTTTTAGTAGACAAGGTCTACTTGTTTACTGTTTTCTTTCCGTTACGTATTACGATTCCGCGGTAGTTCTTGCCTACCTTCTGACCCTGGAGATTATAGGTCTGTCCGTTGCCCTTCACACTGTTCTCGATACGGTCGATGGCTGTAGGCGGATTGTATGTGCCCTCGAAGTCGAACACATACACGGTGCCAGCCTTGCCTGAGAGAGTGGTCTGGTCTGTAGAATCGAAAGCAAAATCGGTAGTAAGCACGTCGTTCACGTACACCTTTGCATTGCCAATACCCTCACAGACGAGCAGAGCTGTCTGTCCCTGATTGCTTGTGATGGTCACAAGAGTGGGCTTGTTGTTCTTCCACTGAATGCTTACAGTGAAGTCGCCTACAGCCTTCATGCCGTCGATGTGTCCGGTCTTCCATGCAGAAGGCAGTGCGGGGAGGATGCGGATGGTGCCGCTGTTGCTCTGCATGAGCATCTCAGCCATACCAGCGCAAGCGCCGAAGTTGCCGTCGATCTGGAACGGAGCGTGCGAATCGAAGAGGTTATAGAACACACCTGCGTCGCCATTGCTGTGGCGGAGGGCGTTGTTAAGAATCTTACGGGCGTGGTCGCCGTCAAGGGCACGTGCCCAAAGATTAATCTTCCATCCCATTGACCATCCCGTTGCGCCGTCGCCACGGAGACGGAGTGAGTTGACAGCAGCGTCGAAAAGCTCTGTTCCCGGCTCCACCTGAGAGAACGGATAGAGGCACATCAGGTGCGACATGTGTCTGTGGTCGCGACCTTCGGTGGTGGCAGTATAGCGGCTGTACTTCCATTCGCGCAAAATCTGCGTGCCAGAGGCGATGCGGTCTGAGCCCCAGTTGCCCGTGTATGTCTCGGTATGCAGACCGTTGTCCAGCTTCGCGAACTTTGTCTTCAGGTCGGCAAGGTCTGTTTCTGTTACTTTGGCGTCATCGCCAAGTACGTCAATGGCCTTGAGAGTATTGTCGAAGAGGTCGTAAACGAGCTGCTGTGCGTGAGCCACGCCGTTCTCAGCTTCAGGTCCGTGCTCCGGCGACCACTCGTCAGGAGTCTCGTAAGTACCGTCGGAAGCCAATATCAGACGGTCCATCCAGAACTGTGATGCAGAGAGCATTGCAGGGAATACGCGCTTCAGATAGTCACGGTCGAGCGTATAGCGATAGTGCTGCCAAAGGTGTGAGGCGTACCACGCGTTGGCAATGACGTAGTTGTTCTTGAACGAGCTTACGCCGCCGAAGATGTTGTTCTCCGTGAAGCAGGTCCAACCACGGTCCTGTCCCTGCATCTGTGCCCACTGCTTCCATTCGGTGTGGTTCTCTGCGAGGTTCCAGATGTAGTTGAGGAACGGCAGGTGCATCTCGCTGAGGTTGGTCGGTTCAGCCGGCCAGTAGTTCATCTGCACGTTGATATTAGAGTGGATGTCGGCGTTCCAAGCCGGCTGCACCATGTTGCTCCAGATGCCCTGAAGGTTAGATGGGAGGTCAACGCCGCGTGAAGAGGCAATCTCCAGATAACGTCCGTAGGCGAAATAGAGCTGTTCCAGCATAAGGGCATTGTCGCCGTTGCCGCTGTTGTATGTGTCGATGAGCTTGTTGGTGGGCAGCGTATTGGCTGTTCCGTCAAGGTGGAAGTCCAGACGTCCGAAGAGTGAAGCGTAGTCTGCGAGGTGTTCGTCATAGAGTGCTCTCCATCCCTTGTCGGCTGCTGCCGTAGCGCGAGCCTCGATGTCTGAGACGAGTGAAGAGGTGTTGGCGATGTATGTGGGTGAAGAGATGTCGTAGTCGGTGCCACCTGCGAGGATGACGAGCACTTCGTCAGCGTCTGTCACGGTGATGCCTTCCTCCGTTGTCACCACTGTTCCGCCATTGGGGATGACCTTCATGACGGCGCTGTAGCTGATGAGGTCCAGCTTGCCGTTAAACTTAGCCTCCTCGTTCTCGTACGTCACGTTGCTTGTAAGCACCGCTCCCGGAACGAGAGTGAAGCGCATGCTTATCTTGCCCTTGGCGTCAGCTGCGTAGTGAGCGGCTACGACGCGAGCCGGATTTGAAGCGATATACTGGCGAGTATATGTAACGCCCTCGGGAGAAGTGAACTGTGTGAGTCCGGTTGCTGTGGTCAGATCCAGCTGACGGAGATATCCCGTAGCGGCTGTCTCGTCGGTTGTGCCGCAACATCCGCTGAGGTCCTCGGCAAAGACAGAACCGAAGTTCTCATACTTGCCATATCCCTTACCGCCGTAGGGCGAACGTGCTGCAGTTCCTGACCAGAGGGTTTTCTCATTAAACTGGATTTCGTCCTTATAGGCTCCGCCGAAGAGACTGGCTCCGAACTGTCCGTCACCGATGGGCAATGCATACTCCATCCAGTTGCTGTAACCCTGTCCGCCACTGTAAAGCTGTGCTGTTGTGGCAGGCTCGTCATACCAGAGGGTGAGCATGTTGGCGGGCGAATATCCCGTTACGCCGACTGTCTTATAGTCGAGTGCGCCGTTCATGGCACCGGGCTTGGTGAACGAAACCACGTTGTTCTGGTCGCCAACCTTCCAGAAGCCGATGGTATTGCCGCCTCTCGGGTCGCCCCAAAGATTCATGTAGTTGTTGCCCGACTTCGAATTTGCGATAACCTCAAAGCCTGCACCGTTGTCCATGCAGCTGCTTACCACGAGCTTGTAGCCGCCGGGCTGTGCCGACTTAGAAGCGCGGATAGGGTTGGGATTGGTGCCTCCCTCAGAAGTATAGATCGACTCTGAGCTGACAACGGCATAATTGCCGTTCTTGTTGACAAACTGGAAGTTGTCCTGCGTGCCCACGAGCTTCCACTGCTGCGAAGCGTCACCAGTGGAGTTATAGAGTCGGATGCAGTTGTCCGTACCGTTGGTGCTCTCGCTCATGCACGTTCCCGAACGATTGAACGTCACGATGTAATACTGCGGATTGGCGTCTGTCTCGCTGCAAAACGTCGGCATCTTGGCGGCGGCACGCAACGGAGCAGCCTTCTTGCCCGAGATTACATTACCGGCAAATGCCGTTATGCACGCTACGAGAAGAAAGAAGAGAAATGACAATTTCTTCATAGCTGGGTTGATTTTATGATTGTTAGTAATATAAGTGGTTGTTTATTTATAATGTGGTAAGGTATATAATGACATGCAAAGTTACGTATTTTTTTTGCCTTATGGTCGCTTTAAACCAACTTTTACATAAAGATAAAGGATTAAGTCTAACTTTTTAAAAATTAGCATCAACCTTTATAGGTTTATATGATTATTTTCTTAATTTTGCATTTAGAACAAACTATACTAACATGAAAATCTATTTCGACATCCAATACAAGACAGCCTTCGGAGAGGAACTGCTTCTGAATGTTGAGGGTCAGGACGAGTCTGCGGACAGCGTGCTGATGTTCACGCGCGACGGACTTAACTGGTCGTGCGACATTGACGTCCCGGAAGACACCACAAAGGTAAGCTACTACTATAGTGTAAGAAACTATCGCGGCATCAAGCGAACAGAATGGAAGATGATGAAGCATCTGCTATACATTAACGCCACTGCCGCCAAACGATACGTCGTGCATGACCGATGGCACGATATCCCCTGCGACACTTATCTCTACAGCTCGGCATTCACCGACTGCGTCAACCGACGCGCTGATGGAAAGGTGACGCCCACTGACCTGCCACGCATCCTCAGATTGGTGGTGCGTGCTCCGCAGCTCCGCATAGGAAGCCGTCTGACCTTATTGGGTGCAGGCGATTTCCTCGGCAACTGGGACCTTACCAAGGCGATTCCTATGACCGAGCAGAACCATAACGAATGGATGGTGGACATAGACGTTGACCGCTATGTGGCTTTGCAGCACGCCAAGCGTATAGAGGCTTTGCAGCGCACTCCGCGCTACAGAACCTTGCAGCGCAACAAGAAGGCAAGCTGCGTGAACGAGGTAGAGGCTGAGGATATGAAGATGGAGTTTAAGTTCGTGGCGTTCGACGATAAGGGCGACGAACTTTGGGAGACTTGCGAAAACCGCGTGCTCGACATTCCAACTATGAACGAGGGAGAAACCCACGTGGCTGTGCTCGACTAGGCTTTCTTCGCGCTTTGCGACGAGAAGGTGGCAGGCACGCTCATTCCCGTATTCTCGCTGCGCTCGGAAGGCAGTTACGGCGTGGGCGACTTCGGCGACCTGAAGCTGATGATTGACTGGGTGGCTAAGACTCATCAGCGCGTGCTGCAGGTTCTTCCCATCAACGACAGCACGTCCACACACACCTGGACCGACTCTTATCCTTATTCCTGCATCAGCATCTATGCCCTGCACCCGCAGTATGCCGACTTGCGTCAGCTGCCGCAGCTCAAGGACAAGGTGGAGGCTGACCGCTTCGACATGTTACGCGAGGAGCTGAACACTCTGCCGCAGATTGATTATGAGCGCGTCAACAACGCCAAGCTGCGCTATCTGCACCTTCTCTTCCAGCAGGAGGGAAAAGAGATGCTCGCTTCGGACGACTTCAAGGAGTTCTTCGAGGAGAGCCAGCACTGGCTGGTGCCTTACGCACAGTTCTGCTATCTGCGCGACAAGTATGGTTCGTGCCTCTTCAATACATGGCTCGACCACAACCAGTGGGACGAGGCTGACCGCAAACCTTTGTCAGACCCAAGTTCGAAGGCATACAAGGACGTGGCTTTCTTCTATTTCGTGCAGTACATCCTCGACCGTCAGATGCGCTCGGCTCACGAATATGCCAAGGCTCGCGGCGTGATTCTGAAGGGCGACATACCCATCGGCGTCAACCGCAACGGCTGCGACGTGTGGCACGAGCCCGAATATTTCCACCTCGACTCGCAGGCGGGCGCTCCGCCAGATCCGTTCTCTGCCAATGGTCAGAACTGGGGATTCCCAACGTACAACTGGGAGCGGATGATCAGCGACGGATGTAAATGGTGGGAAAGACGATTCCAGAACATGCAGAAGTATTTCGACGCTTACCGCATCGACCACATTCTCGGCTTCTTCCGCATCTGGGCAATACCAACCGAATGCGTGCATGGTCTGCTCGGACAGTTCCAGCCGGTTCTCGGTATGACGTGCGAAGAGATTGAGAGTTACGGACTGCACTTCCAGGAGGAAGCGTTCACACGCCCGTTCATAGCCCGTTGGGTGGTGGACCGTGTGTTCGGAGAATTGGCTGAAGAGGTTGTAAATACTTACCTCGAAGCTGACCGTGACGACCTCTACAAGCTTAAGCCTGAATATGATACGGAGCGTAAGATTGAGGCTGTGTTCAAGGAGAAAACGTCGGAGAAGGACATTCTTCTGCGAGAAGGACTGTATAAGCTCGTGCAGGACGTGCTCTTCATCCGCGACCGTCAGAACCCAAAACTCTTCCATCCGCGCATCACAGCGCAGACCACCTGCCGCTACGAGGCACTGTGGGATAAGGACAAGGACGCTTTCAACCGTCTGTATAACGACTACTATTATCGCCGCAACAACGACTTCTGGTATACGGAGGCAATGAAGAAGCTGCCGCGTCTGGTGCAGGCAACGCGTATGCTGGTCTGCGGTGAGGACCTCGGCATGGTGCCCGACTGCGTGCCCTGGGTGATGCAGGAGCTTCGCATCCTTAGCCTTGAGCTACAGCAGATGCCGAAGGACCCGAACGTACGCTTCGGCCAGCTCTCGCGCAATCCATACCGTTCCGTATGCACAGTCTCCACACATGACATGCCTACGCTGCGCCAGTGGTGGGATGAGGACGAGGAACGCACGCAGGACTTCTACAACTCCATGCTCTATCATGCCGGCGCAGCACCTCACCCGCTCCCCGGATGGCTCGCCCGCGACATCATCTCACGCCAGCTGACCTCTCCCTCCATGCTGTGCATCCTCTCGCTGCAGGACTGGCTCGCCATCGACGAGAACATCCGACTGAAGGATGCCAACGCCGAGCGCATCAACATCCCCGCCAACCCGAAGCACTACTGGCGCTATCGCATGCACCTAACCATAGAGGCTCTCCTCGCCGAGCGCGACTTCAACGACCAGATAAAGGAACTGGTGGACGAAGCAGGAAGAAGATTATAAACAGCAAAGAGGGTGTGCCAAAACGGTTGTCCGTTCTGACACACCCTCTTTTTATAAAGGTGTCTTGTATAGATTTCTGATTACTTTACGGCTGCGCCGTCGTACGCCCACTTATAGAACGAAGCTCCGTGAACGAAGCCTGCGCCGAAGGCTGTGAAGATGACGTTGTCGCCCTTCTTCAGGTTCTTCTCGTGGTCCCACAATGCCAAAGGAATTGTGGCGGCACTTGTATTGCCGTAGCGTTCGATGTTCACCACCACCTTATCCATAGGCAAACCGACACGCTTGGTCACTGCCTCAATGATGCGGAGGTTAGCCTCGTGAGGAATCACCCAGTTGACATCATCTACAGTAAGGTTGTTCATCTTCATCACCTCTGTTACGTCGTCGCCCATGTTGGTCACGGCATAACGGAACACGGTGCGTCCCTCCTGATGGAGGTAGTGCAGACGGTGGTCTACCGTAAACTTCGACGGAGGACAAACAGAGCCACCTGCCTTCATGTGAAGGAAGGGCAGACCCTTGCCGTCCGTACGCATGTACGAATTGACAACGCCGACATTCTCCTCTTCTGTTGCCTCCAAGAGCACTGCTCCGGCACCATCGCCGAAGAGCACGCAAGTGGAGCGGTCCTGATAATCCACGAGTGACGACATCTTGTCGGCACCGATGACGATAATCTTCTTGAAGCGACCACTCTGAATCATTGAAGCAGCAACGTCGAGCGTATAGATGAATCCGCAGCATGCAGCCTCAAGGTCGAAAGCGAAAGCGTTCTTCAGTCCCAGCTTACCCAGAACGATGGACGCTGTAGAGGGGAACTTATAGTCAGGAGTTGTAGTGGTGACGATGAGCGCGTCGATAGTGTCGGGATCAACGCCTGTCTTCTTGATAAGCTCCTTGGCAGCCTTACGCGCCATGTAGCTCGTACCAAGACCCTCTTCTGTGAGGATGTGACGTTCCTTGATGCCGACACGAGTCATAATCCACTCGTCGCTGGTGTCCACCATGCGCGACAGCTCCTCATTGGTGAGGACATAGTCAGGCACGTATCCGCCAACACCGGTGATTACTGCGTTTATCTTACCCATCGTGGTAAAATTAATTATTCAGCAACTTCCTTTACGATAGCCACCTTGCCACGATAGTAGCCACAAGTAGGACATACTGTGTGGTATACGTAGTAAGCGCCACAGTTAGGGCATACTGCCAATGTAGGAGCTACTGCCTTATCATGAGTTCTTCTTTTGAGGGTACGAGTCTTTGACTGTCTTCTTTTAGGATGTGCCATTTTTCTTTAATCTTTAATTATTGTTTTTAATTTTTCAAGTTCATTCCATCGCGGATCTACCGCTGTCTCTTCGTCCTCACCACTACTTCGGGTAGCTGAGTGCTCTTCCAGAGCCTTAATCATCGCCGCGTTGCATTTTCCAGGTGCATGAACGTGCTTAATGGGAACGTTGAGCGCTATAAATTCGTAGACGAACCATGAGAGGTCGAGCGTGCCATCACTCTCTTCCACCGTCACGAGGTCGTCGTCCTCGGAATATTCTTCTCCAAACTTCACCACGAGGCGGTCGTCCGTCTCGATGGGCTGGTCCATATCGTCGAGGCAGAGGTCGCACGGAATAACGACGGAGCCTTCGGTATGGATGTCGAGCTCAAAATAGCTTTCTGTACGGCGTATGTCTACAGACACACACACTTCTCCGCGCTTGATTTCGTTCTCTTCCAAGGAACCGAACCAAGCGTCGCCAAGGTGGAACTGAAGGGCTGTACGGCCCTCGTCCAAATCCTTCAGATTTATCTTAAGTTGTTCTGAACTACACATTTGGTGTGCAAAGTTACGAATATTTTCCGACAAACAATATATTCTTTCAAAAGTTTTTGGGTTTATACGGGTTATTTCTTTAGTTCTATGCGGAATGTGGTGCCCACACCCACTTCTGACCACTTCACGAAGATGCGTCCTTTGTGATATTCCTCCACGATGCGCTTTGCGAGCGAGAGACCCAGTCCCCAGCCTCTTTTCTTGGTGGTGAAGCCGGGTCGGAAGACGTTTCGGATGTCCTTGCTGCGGATGCCCTTGCCCGTATCGGTCACTTCCACGACGGCTTTCCTGTTCTCCTCGAACACCTTCAGCGTGATGGTGCCTTCGCCGCCCATTGCGTCCACGGCGTTCTTCGACAGGTTTTCTATCACCCACTCGAAGAGCGACGCATTTATCTTCACCTGTATGTCGTCGTCGGGGAAGTCGCGAATCATCTTCACCTTATTGGAAGTGCGTCGGTCCATATAGTCGATTACATGTTCGAGCGCCTCCTTAAGGTCGGTCTCCACAGGTTCGGGCAGGGAGCCAATCTTCGAGAAGCGGTCTGCAATGAGCTGCAGTCGCTTCACGTCCTTGTTCATTTCGGGTATGAGGTCGTCGTCGGGATAGGTTTCCTTGAGTATTTCCACCCATGCCATAAGGCTGGAAATGGGCGTGCCCAACTGGTGCGCCGTCTCCTTTGACAGTCCCACCCACACCTTGTTCTGCTCGGCGCGTTTGGAAGTAAGGAGGGCGAATATGGCTATCACCACGAAAATCATCACCACGCCCAACTGTATGTAAGGATAAGAAGCCAGTCGGCGCAGCATCACGGAGTCGTCGTAGCACACGTTTATGTAGTCAGCGTTAGCCACGCCGTTCTCAGGATTGTCGTCGATGGCTATGCGTATGTTGCGTTTCTCAAGCAGGAGATGATGCCCCATGTCGGTCACGAAGCGCATTGTGTCGGCTTCGTTGGCGCAGTCCTTGATGATAAGATTTCGGTAAGCCTGTACGTCGCCTTTCGAGTCGAGCACGATTACTGGAATGGTGTTGTTGCCGTTGATGACTTTCAGCACCAGATTGATGTCGGTGTTCTCGTCGGCGCGGTTAAGCGTACGCATAGCCTCCGCCCACACCTCCATCTTGTTATGCTCCTCCGTAGCGAGGTCGCGTATGAGGATATGTGACACGACAAGTGATGCCACGGCTATTATCACCGCAGCAAACACAAGAAGAATCTTGACTCTACGTATTTGGTCAGTCCATTGCATATAAATGTATAACGCAACAATCCGCAGATTATTATTATTTCGAAGAAGGAATTACTTTCACACCTCACCAAAGACTGCTATCAATCACCTTATTGGTCGCTCCAACGGAAGCCGAGTCGGTGGGCGGCGTGCTTGTTGGGGCGGTCTGGCGTGCGTTCATCATCACGCCGATAACGACGAGCAGCACCAATGCCAATACCACGAGTACAGCATTCACAACGGCTAACGACCTGTCCTTGCCTGTCATCAGTCGCCTTACCTGTGCTATGTCGGCAGGACGACGGTCGCATTCGTCCGCAGCACACTTCTGCCCCACCCTTGCGAGACTCTTGCAATGGGCAGCCTCAGCCATATATTCCAGCACCTTTCCGAACGAATAGATGTCGGCGCAGGGGTCGCTCTTTGCTCCAGGCTGCAGTTGTTCGGGCGCCATATAGCCGATTGTGCCAGCCGGAATCTTCAGCACGCAGAAGGTCTCGCTGTCGGAGAGTCCGAAGTCGATGAGCTTCACGTCGCCGCCACGATGGGTGAGCATGATGTTTGAAGGCTTGATGTCGCGGTGCACGGTCTGCTTGGCGTGCATATATTCCATGGCGTCGAGCAGTTGGGAGGCTATCTTGCGCACCTTATCCTCCGTCATATTGCCGCCTTTGACAGCCGCTTCGAGCGTCTCGCCGTCCACATACTCCATCACTATACAGTCGCCCAGTTCGCCCACCGGCTCCATGCTTATGGTGCGGCAGATGTTGAGATGGTCGAGCTGCAGCCCTATCTCGAACTCCTTCATGAGCGCCTGACGATATATCGGGGTGTAGGCGAAGTCGGGCTTCAGGCATTTCAGCATATAGCGCTTGCCGTAACGAACGGCAGAAAACATGCGCGTGAAGCCTGATTTAGATACGTAAGCCTCGCTTATGTTCGTGAATCCGCCGTTATGACGCGTGGAATTGAAGTCGCTCTCGTCGCCTATGTCAGACACAAATCCCGATGTCGGTTGCTTGTCATTCATTGTCGCATGTCTTTAATATTCTGACTATAGAGAGTCCGCCGTTGCGTCCAGCCACGAACGGAGGCGTACGCTCGCCGTCACGCTCGAGGAACGGCAGGTAAAGCGGTTGCTCGGCGATGAAACATCCCGTGACAAAGACGTCGCCAAACAACATCTTGCTGTTGCGCGACTCAATGACCGTATAGCGGCTGTTTCCTAAGTATTCCAGACGTACCATGCGGTTGGGGCTCCAGCCTATCTCCACCTCGTCGCCGCAACGAAGGTCGCTGCTCATGAGCTGGTCAGCATTGAAGAACGACGAGTTGTAACAAGGACTGGTCTTCAGCCATGCCACGAATCCGCTGAAGTCAGGATGACCGATATAACGCGACAGCGCATTCAGGGTGGTCATGCGTGGCTTGTGCTCGTCGCCGACATAGTCGTAGAGCCGTTTAAGCGTGGATGTCGACACATTGGCATTATATTTATTCTTAAGCATAAGCGAGAACACCTCAAAGTCGGTGGACGTGGCAAGTGTGTCCTCGTATTTCTCCTTGACGAGACGCTTGAGTTCTTCTATTTCCGGTGATTTCATTCTTCTACGATATTATCAAAAACATTCCATTTAGAATTGGCACGATAAAATCTCTTCTTGCCCATCGGCACATGCAGACGGCAGGTCTTGGTAAAGTCGGTGCCTGTTGTGGTAAACGTGTTGGGGCTGCATACTGGCGGCGTAGGGGCGCTGATGTAGAGATCGGCAAGCGGACAACCGTCAAACACGCGGTCTGACAGCAGCTCCACGTCGTCGCCCAAGCGCACAGTCTTCAGGCTGGCGCATTTCTGGAACACGCCCGTGGGCAACAGTTTCAGCGTGGAAGGGAGCACCACCTCCTTCACTTTACTGTTATAGAAGGCGCACTCGCCTATCTTTGCAAGTCCTGCAGGGAAGACGAACTTCTCTATGCTGCAGTCGCGGAAAGCATACGCTCCTATTGCCGTTACTGTGGCAGGCAACGAGTATTCGCCACGCTTGCCCATCGGGAACCACAATATGCTCTTGCCGTCACGACTCATAAGCACTCCGTCACGGCTTGCAAAGGCTGTGTTGGCTTCCGAGACGCTTATGTTCTCGAGCGACGTACAGCCTGCTGACGGCACAATGTCGTTGACTGAGGCAGGTATGACGATGCTGCGCAACGAGGAACAATTAAGGAAAGCATCCTTTTCTATCCTAACAACGTCCATGGGCAGGTTTATGTTCTTCAGATTTACGCATGAGGCAAACAGTCCCACTCCTACGACATTGTCATCGGAATAGTGCGACGCGTCATACGTTCCGCCTCCAGCTACGATGCTCGCTCCGGAGATGTCGATGTCGGCAAGGCGTCCGTCTGTGGCGTTGCCGTCGATGCCGAGTCCTGCCATGTGGCGCAGAGTGCGCAGGTCGTCGCCGTTAAGAGGTCCGGCTATCGTGATGGTGGTGTATTTATATATGTCGTCGCCAATGACAACGGACAGCATGCCCGGCTTATCAAGGGTTACTGCCGAAGACGTGGTGTAGGATAGCGGTTCGCCCACCGCCTCACCGTTCCTGTTTCTTGCGAACGCCGTGATGACGTATGTAGTGTTTGGCTGCAGATTGCCTATGCGCAGACGGAAGAAGCCATCAGCGCCTACAGAGCCTGTCTGCATTATGGTGATTTGCTTTTCGCTGCCACCGTCCATGTCGGCTCCGTCCTGCCGCGACACTCGACAACCGCTTTCGGTTATATCGTCGCCACCGTCGTCGGCAATGCTGTAGCCCACAATCACACTCATAGGACTGCTGCTCAACACCTTCACCTCGCCCATTGTTGGCTGCAGGTTTGGGAGGGTCGTGAAACTGAGAGGCTCGCCGGACAGCACAGCCGTGCCGTTGCCGCCTTGCAGCATATAGTAATATGTGGTGCCAGCCGTGAGGTTGCGTAAGCGCATGCTCACACTTCCGTCCACGTTGTCAAGCACGTCCGAACGCTCAGACATACTCTCATCGGCACCGTAACGAAACCACAACTGCGGCATCTGCGTAGCCTTGTCCGTTTGGCACATTCCGGAAATGGTGGCTTCCGTACGGGTTATGTCGGTGGCTTGCAGCGTCTGCAAATGCGGCTCAAGGCTGTCCGGTCTGTCACTACTGCACGAACACATAAGCGTCAGGACGGCCATGAATGCGAAATATAAACGATGGAACATATTAAGATTTAAGCTATGATTCATATATAGAGAGTCTGATTCACATATATATTTATACGGTCGGTCAAAGCTTGACGGGCTTTGTGGTCACGCGGTTTTTGCCTATAAGTATGCCTATGCCCACGCATCCCTGCCACTGGCTGCCGCCGATGGTAAGCGTAGAGGCGCTCAGGCTCAGTCGTCCCGTTGTAAAGATGACGCCTATCTCTGCCGCCACTCCCTTGTGGGTGAGTCCGTCGTTGCGAAGCCATCCTCCGCCTTCGCTTTCTGCAAGCTGCCATGCTGTGGTCAGGCTACCGTAACCAGCTCCCTCAAAGATGTTAAGGTTGTCGTTTATGCGGTGTATCAGGCCCGCAGTAATGGCGTATTCGGATGTCTGCGTCTTACCGGTATAATACGGCTTAACGGCTGCAGCTCCGTTGCGATAACCCTCGCGATTGCATGTTCCTATGGTCTTGTTGGCGGAACGAAGATTGGTGCTGGCATGCAAATAGCCACCATGACGGCTCATCAAGGCTGCCATAACGCCCCACGAAGGCCCGTCGGTATGCATGGAGGCTGTGAGCAACGTGTAGGCATGTAGCGGCACCACGCGTCGGAGCGGCGCCACGGTTACGGTGTCGACGATGGTCTGGGTGTATACGATGGTGTCGTGCTTCTCCACCAACGCCGTCTGCGGCAGGCGAAGACGCATCTCGTAGGTCATGCGGCTCTCCAGCTTTGTGCCGAACTGAAAGTCGCGCATCACTCCCCATTGGGGATGTTTCAGCGTTATGCTCTTGCTGCCTTTGGGTAGGAAAAGCCATATCTCGCCCACCTTGTCGCGACGTTCCACGATGCCCAACGGCGAAGAGAAGGCGAAGTCGGCAGGAGCCACAACCTTCAGAAGGGCACAAGCCTCGTCGTTAAGGTCGCGGACGGCATCGATGAAGGCGCTCACGTCTGTGGGCAACTGACGGAAGCTCTCCACCGTGAACGAGCTGTCAGCAGCCTTGGCGTCGTGCAACGACAGACACCACAAAGCTACGGTATAAGCCACGCAAAGCGCCACTTTACGAAGCGTAAAGCTCAACTTTATTGTCCGAGAACTATTGTTTAGCATAATACAATGTTTTGTCTATTCAAGATTAAAGTCGGAAGTGACGGTCTATTCAAGATTAAAGTCGGAGATGTCTATCACTCCTTCGGCACCACTGACCGTGGCAGAAGGTTGCCATGTACGCACATGGATGAGCGGCATGGAGGCATTGCGGAAGTCCCATAGCAGGAACAACCAGCCGTCGTCCGCATAACGGTCGCTCTTATAGCGCTGGCGCAGCGACACTCCGTAGATGCCGTCCTTCGTGGGATGGCGCATAATGCGGAAGTCGGAGAACTTGACGTCCACGTTCTTGTTCATGCCGAACACCTTGGCAAGCCGCGAGAGATAGTCGCGCTTGGTGTGCAGAGCGTAGCTCACGCGCGAGTCAGCTCCTACGCCACCAGTGGCAGCCGACTCTTTCACCACATTGCCAACAATGATCAGAGCCTCGTCGCTGAAGACCTGACGGAGGAAGTCGATGTCCTTGGTGGTGTATGCCGTGCGCAGATGTTCGCAGTAGTTGAGTATCTGCCGGCGGTGCGAAGCATCGGTCTCCGTGAGTCTTCCTTTTACTATCTTAGCCGCCTCGTTGTAGAACGGACTGCTTTGTGCTATCTTGCGGATGTCTGTCTGGCTCAGCCTCACCGCCTTGACATGGCTTTCACGACGTGGCTGGGCAGACGTAGAAGCAGGTTCGGCTGTCTGGCTTTGCATGTCCACACTCTGTTGCGTCAGATTGTCTTCGGGCACTACAGCCTTGGCTTGCCCCATTGTTCCAGCTGTGAATGTAACCATACCGTTTGTGTCTACATACCCTTCTCGTCCTGTCGCCATCTCGCGGAAGCGTAGCCTGCCGCTACGGAAGCGCGTGTCTATCATACATCCACGCAGCGGAATGCGGAAGAGCATGTTGCCGCGGGCGTCCTCCACTATATACTGACGTTGACCGTCAGCCACGGTCTGCTCCACCACCTCCATGCCTTCGTTCATTCCATAGCGCGTCTCCTTGACGTTATCATTATAATCACCAAAGGGCAGCAGCCATAAAGCTACTGCCCATAGGGTAAGTGCCAGCACTACGGCTGACAATATGCAGGTTATTTTCTTCATTCAAATAGAGTTATTGCCAGTCCTGTATCTCTCCGCCGATATCTATCTTTACCTTATCCGGGTTGTCGGATATGATGAGATTTACAAGGTGCTCTGTACCTGGCTTAAACTGGAACTTGCTCTCGAAAAGATAGCTCACACCATTCATCACCACCTCGATGAGCGGCTGTCGGTTGTCAATGCGCTGTGGCACAATGATGGCAGAATAGCTCGTGTCGCCGTCCTGACGTGCTATGATGGTCTGGCGCTTACCCTTCACATAGCGTGTAGCCACTCCAGCCTGAAGGTCCACGGTGGCTGTCGGCACGGTGTTGTGGATATACACCGTGGCGGTGGTGGGCATGTCGCCCTCGAAATCCTCACCCTTTATCAGACGTATCTTCAGCTTGCTCATGATATGCTTGAAGGTGAGTCTGATTGGGGAAACCGAAGCCATTATTTTCTTGCTTGTTGCAAAAAGCAGGTCGCTCGCCTCATAACCGCCGAGAGCAGTGGCCGTCTTGGCTGTGCTCTGGTCGGTGCTGACGCTGAAGGGCTGGTCGGTGATGCTGCTTATCCCTTTGATGTACGGATAGTAAGCGTAAGCATTGAACGAACCTTTGTCCCAAAACAGGGTGCGGCTGGCAGCCCATTTGTTGCCGTCAAAGGTGAGAGCCTCGTTGTTAACCAGATTGCCGCCCAACTCCAACGGGGCATTTACATCAGCCACATACAGACCTATTCTGTCATCACGCTCAAAGGCTGTTGCTGTGGCACGGGTCTGACCCGGATGAGTCACCACGAAAGACATCGGCGTAGACTTGGCGTCTTGACTCGGAGCCGTTTCATGCTCCTCACTGCAAGCCACCACTCCTAATATAGCTAACGCCAAACTGGCATATCTTATTATATAGTTCTTCATATTTATTCTTTTAGAGATTCAAGTTTATGACTTACTCAACGGTGTCTTCTCACCTTCTTCATATTCAGCGGACTGCCCTTATGTATAACGGGGGTATGCTGATAGGTATGTGCATTGAGCTTGTTGTCCGTGTTCACACCGCGTGTCACGTCTCCTGCATCGCGCTTGTCATACTTGACAAACTCCTCAAACGAGAATGTCTCACCGGCATATCGCTTGATGCGCTTCACGATGCTCTCGCGGCTGATGGTGCTATAGTAGGGGATGTCGTTGTTCATGCAGGAGTTCTGCTCCGAGCGGAAAACACCACGGTTGTGCATATAGCCGCCCTCGTAGACGTCAACGATGTCGCTGTAGCGGTCGTCGAAGATGAGATGGCTCCAGCCTACATTGTGCATCTTGCCCGTAAGCGAGAGATTGTCATACCAGCCGAGCGACTTCGCACTGTTAAATTCCATGACATGACCGCAGCAGGTACAGTCGCAAGCATCAATGAAGGCATTATGATAGATGTATTCATCGCCGAGTTTGCCGAATCCGTGACCGCCTGCCTCATGCTGAACCACGCCACGCGTGTCGAGCGGATAGCCGTATGTGCTAAGAGGGCAGAAGGCTATGGCTGAACCGTCCGGCCACATCTGACAGATGCCGCCGTAGTCGGTGGAGTTAGGCACGATGATTATCAATGTCTCTTTCAGGTTGCCCTTGTTTACCGTCGGTGCACCAAGGGCATAGCTGAATATCTCGTCATAGTCAGCCTTCAGACCCACGCCACCGGTAAAGGTGGTGCTGAATCGGTTGTAGCGTATGGTATTTACAGTTCCTACTCCGCTTTCCGTAGACAATGGTATGGCTGTATATACATTGAAGTAATTGCGATAAGTCTTGTAAGGCTCAATGCCGAAGAAGTATTCCATCTCCTGCTTGATGTGCTTCAGGTAGTCGCCGTCGGCAATGTCCTTGGCGTTATATCCATCGCCGAGAAGCACAATATTGATGCCGCCGTTGCGTCCCTTGGTGGCTTTTTGCAGGGTTATCCATTGATCCTCGCCATATTTATAACCATATTGCGACACGCTGCATTCGTGTGTATAGTCCTTGTTCTTCAGTCGGAACACCACCTTGCCCTCACGGTTGCCAGAGGTTATTGCCATACCCTTGATAGTCAGGGTCACCTCAGTCTTCTTGTTGCCGCTGGCAGGAGACACCTCACACCAGCTGGGCTTGCTTGCCACTTCCCACTCGCCCTCGGCATTAATCACCAGTTTCTGCTTATGCTGTGTGCTCAAGGCGCATGCCACGGACGGACGACATACCAGCTCGTGATGGGCTGCAATGCGCTTAAAGTCGCACCAACCGCTGGCTGCCTGATACTGCGAAATGGCAGGCTCCGGCACTTCAAGGGTGAAGTTGTCCTTGGCTACGCCATCGAAGGCACCACTCTCTATATATGCAGGCATTGTTCCCTTACATACAATCGAACCTATACCGAAGCAGTTCTCGAATGCTCCTCTACGTATGGTTTCCAACGATTCAGGCAATACCAGACCTTCCAACATTTTACAGTTTGCAAACGCACTTTCACCGATACTTTCTACTTCATCAGGAATATCAAGAACTCCCATCAATCGCCAATTGTTGGCAAAAGCATTGCTAGCGATATGGGTAAGGGTAGATGGTAATGTTAACTTTCCAGAAAAATCATTATTACAGAAGGCGTTTTCCGAAATGACTTTTAGTCTTTTTGGCAAGTGTAATTCGCCTTTGAAATGACAGTTAGCAAAAGCATCGTTTGCAATATTTGTTATACCATCATGTAAAGTTAGTGTTCCGTTAAAACCACAGTTATGAAATGCTTCAGATGGTAGGGCGGTAATACCTTGTGGTATTGATAACGAGCCTGTGAGACCAGAACAATAACTAAACGCACAATTACCCAATCTCTTAAGTTTAGAAGGTAACCTTAATTCACCATAAAATCCATTACATCCAGAGAAGCAATATCCTCTAATTAATTCCAAATTATCTGGCAAATTTAAATTTCCTGTAAGATTTCTACAATCTTGGAATACGCCTCCATAATAGTCAGTTCCTTCATCACTCATGTCATCTTTGCCTCTATTTCCTAATTTTTTTAGAGTAGATGGAAGAGATAAGATTCCATTTAGACCGGTACATCCTTTGAAAGCTCCACGTTTAATTTCTGTCACACCTTCAGGGATTATAAGAGAACCTGACAGATATTTGCAGCCATAGAACGCATTTGAACCTATAGATTTTAAAGTGTCAGGAAGAACTATTCTATTGAGACTATTACTTCCTCCCACAGTCTGAATGAAATAGAAAGCACTATTTGGAATTTGATCATCCATATTCTCTTCATACTCTTCGTTCATTCCCCATCCTTTTATTCGAACTTCTTTCAAATTCAATGCCGACAGACGGCTCATAGAATCTCTCATGAAGTAGAAATCCTTTGCATTAATATTTCCAGTAATCTTGAGATTTCGGACCTTCGTATAGTCCTTATTAGCCGCAGTTATGGCATCCTTCAGATGTCCGGCAGTGGAATTGACAATCACATACTCCTTGGCTGTGGCATCATGGCTCACGAGGTCGTTCTCCCACGGCGTGATGCTCTCGCTCACCAATGTCAGCTTATACTGTCCGGTTCCCGCCTTCTTGTCCACCTTGATGCCGAAGTTCATCATCTTTCCAGCAACGTACGTAAGAGCCTCGTTCTTGGCAAACTTGTAAGGCACGCCACCAATGGTGATACTGAACAATGTGGTGCTGGGCTTCAGGGTCTGGGGCACTACAATGGTACGCCATTCGTCGCCTACGCGCGAGGGTATTGTGGCTGTACTCTCCACGCTTCCGGCTGGCTTCACCTCTCCGTTGGCAAGGTTGATACTTGCCTTGCGCACCAGGTTCGGCGCAAGCACAATCTTCTCTGTATTCGCCCACTCGCCTTCTGCGAAGCCCGAACCCTGAATCAGTGTTACACGGGCGTTAGACATACGGTGAGACAACGGCAGACGGATGACGTTGGTCGTTGGAGCTATGTCGCCCACCTTGCCCCAAAGGAAGTCGCTCGCCTCATAGCCGCCCATTTCTCCATCCTCAGAAATCTTGCTTTGGTCTTTCTGCACCTCAAACTGATAGTCGTCGATGCTCTCGGGATTGGCGAAGGGATAGTAACCATACACATCGATATGTGTATGCTTGTCCTTCCAGAAAAGGTCGTAAGCAGAATTCCAATGGTTGCTGGCCTCTTCATACGTGTGGCGAACATTGTCACCACGATTGCCGCTGGGCTTTAATGTGCCAGGTGTGCCGCCATCATAATCAACGACATACACACCCATCACATCGCCGTCACAGAAGCCGCTGTCGTTGACACGCGTCACCGAAAGCTGTGTGATATCGCCCGACAACTGTATGCGGTCTTCGCTGTTAAGTTTGCCGCCGTTCTCGTCATACAAATAGTCAGAACAAGCGGCAAGCATCATGCAAAGAACTAATACAACTGTAAATATATAAGAGTTTTTGTGTGTCTTATAATTCATATTAAATGCAATAGTTTTTAAAGTTCATTTATACATTACTATATATCATGATCAGCTTGCTATGCCACCATAATCAACGTCATCGTCTTCCCAGCCTTCGATAGTGACATTCACGCCGTTGCTTAACTTCTTGACAGTCACGTTAAGCGTGTGGCGCTTTCCGCTTACGAAGGTAATGTTCTGGGAGAGCTTATATTCATATCCGTCAATCGTCACGGTTATAAGCTGGGTGTCTGTCACCGTCTGCGGAACAACAATGGCGCGATAGACATTGCCGTCCTTGTAAGGTATGACATTGCTTGCTGTTCCGTTCATTGTTACTTCCGACGTGCTGAGGTTAACCGTTGACGAAGTGACAAGATTGTTGATCCTCACCGACGGATTTGAAGCAGCAAGTGAGCTTTCTGTAAATCCCGCTCCTGCCTTGAGCACAATCGCTACCTGGCTCATGATATGCTTTGCCATGATGTTCACGGGGGAAGCAGTTGGAACAACATCGAGTGTAGAACCTACTATCAGGTCAGAGGCCTTGAAAGCAGCCTCGCTGCTTTGGTCTGCATTGACCTTAAAGGGCATTGCGTCAACACTTGTGATGGTCGAGGTGTATGGATAATACATATAGAAGTCGGCATGCGTCTCGGCATCCTTCCAGTATAGAGCCGAAGCTGGATTCCATGACGTTGCGTAAGTATAGAGCATGTTGTCCACATAGTTACCGGAAGGCTTTAGTGGCACTGCGCTGCCGTCAGCATTGCGGTTGACAACGAACAGACCCATCTGGTCACCATTCTCAAACGCCGTCTCTGTTGCACGGCTTATCGTTGTGCCTATATTAATAGGTATCTGCACATTAGGTTTGTCCGGCTCGGATGGAGTGGAAGGAACACTGGGGTCGTCATTACCACAAGAAGAACATGCTGCGAGAATAGCAAAAGCTATTGCAAGAAAAAGTTTATTTTTCATAAGGATTTTTGTTGTTTGCAATATTAATAATTAACAATGCAAAGTTAAAGAATAAAAAAACACATAACAAGTTCATAATAGTTCACTATAAAGAATAATAGAAAAATAGCGAAGACCGAAGCCCTCGCTACTATAAAAAAATCAAATCGTATTCTTATAACTCTATATCCTTGGCTGCTGCATTATCTTATTGCGATTTCTGGCTTTTAAGAATCATCTCTGTATAGCAACAGCAAAGTTATCAGATAAATACGACTTATGCAAGTCCATAATAGTTCATGAAACAAAAAATCATGTACTTCACGTCAGGGCATAAAAAAAGGTCTCCAAAGTCGTTTGACTCTGAAGACCTCAAGTAAAAGAAGGCAGCCACCTACTCTCCCGCATTGCATTGCAGTACCATCGGCG
>ERZ507784.70-NODE-70-length-27054-cov-5.38964_pt1 | contig 27054 bp, 12 predicted proteins | sample MGYA00512662_ERZ507784 | MGnify/ENA metagenome assembly ERZ507784
AACTGTGTTAAACTATTATTATTATAGCCTGACACAGTTTATTTTACACTCTCCATAAAAGAACTTTCGCAAGTTCAGAGAATTCATTCTGTAACTAAACTTGCGAAAGTTCAATAAATGATTTTACTTCATATACAGTTTCAGCGTCGTAGTCTGGTCTCCCACTTCCACGTTTTGTGTTTCCATCACGCCATTACCATTCATAAACTTAATGGTATACACCTGATTCTTTTCCACCTTGAAAGTGAGCACATCATTCATATCCTGTGTTGCACCCGTACTACGACCACCATAAAGCTGCTTGTCGCCCTTGAATACGTCCAAGTTAGTGGCTACGCGGTCGCCTGAAGCCTCAGCATGATCCTTGTCCTTAAACACCATCACTCGCAACGCAACATGACTGCCATCGTCAGGAACAGCAGACAACTGTGCTCTGTATAGGCTTGTATAACGGTCGGTTACGTTCTCGGCATGGACATAACGGATATTCGCATCCCAAACCAAAGGGAAATAAGAGTCAGCCGGTTTGAAGGAAGCCGCATATATAGCCTTTCGCAAGTCCTCCTTGATAGCCTTACCGGCATCGGTAAGGAACCATGACTTATCCAGGTCTTCCGAAGGATAATACTCAGTAAAGCGCCACTTGCCGTCCACCCAGACTTCGTTCCAGTTATGATTGCCACGGTCATCATGCCAAGCCGGAGTGCCTGCCACACGCGAAGGTATACCGACAGCACGGAACGCATCAGTAAGCAATATGGAAAGACCAGAGCAAGAAGCCATGTGCTGACGCATAGATTCGTAAGGAGCCTGATCTGGCTTTTCGCGCTTCGTGTTGTAATCCACCATAAGTTCGTCACGTACGTTCTTGTTGACAGAATCGATGGCCTCGCGCATTGTCTTACAAGAAACCACATATTTACGGAAACGCTCATAGAAATCCTTACGCCAGTTTTCACGATTTTCGTTCAGATTGACATAAGCCACCACGTCGTTCAAGAATATATCGTTAGGCACCTCTTTAGCCCAGGGGAACTCTGCCCTTGCCTTATAAGCATACGACACGTTCTCCAACAGAAAATCGGCGGTCAACGTCTTGGCATCTCTTTCCGGCATGTAGGAAATCAGGAAAGCCACACCCTCCTTCTGGTCGGCAGGAGCTTTCTTCAATGCCTTCGTCAACTCCTTTGCATTATCACCAGCTGTAACCATAGTCTGATTCAGCAATTCATAATACTCCTTTGGCACTCCGGCATACTTGCCTCCAGAACATGCGGACAAGCCTAAAGCCAAGAGCACAACAAAACTCTTAATTTTCATAGATTTTTTCTTAAGTATATTTGGATCAATTATTTGCTGTACAAAGTTACTGTAAAAAATCGGGGAAAGGGTAAAGAATAGATAAAAACAAAAGAGAATCAAGACAGAACACTAACAAAACAGCTCGTGCCGGACTTACTCGGCACGAGCTGTATGCATTTATTCGGGCAGTGCTGTCACTATCACTACTCGATTGAGACTGTTCTCCTCATACGGCTGGGCGTTGCAGCCTATGCCCTGGGCGTCGATGCGTGACGGAGCGATGCCGTAACGCTCGATGAGGATATTTCGTACGCTGTCGGTGCGGCGTATGGAGAGCATCAGATTGGTGCGCTCACCACCCGTAGCCTTGTCAGCATAACCGTCCAGACGAATGCGGGCTGAAGGATTCTGCTTGAGATAATTGACGATGTTCTCAAACACGATGTCCTGCTTCTTCGCCGGCTTGGCTGAGGCATAAGCGAAGCTGATGGAGGCGAGACGGAACGCATCCTGCTTCTTCACCACCGGCTTCTCCACGATGCGATCCTTAAAGACGGGACGCTCCACTACCCTCTCCACCATATACACCGTGTCGACCACGGCTTCACGGCGGCGCTTATGGCAACGTTCCTTCTTGGCGCAAGGCTTGGAAGCATTGAAGCGATAAGTGAGTCCGAGCGTTGCACCCAACGTCGGCTCATACTTCTTGCCCGTGATGCGACCGTCGAAATGGTCGGGCATGAGAGCCGAACCAATCTCAAGGTTGACATCCATGCACTTCAGCACACTGTACTTGGCAGTAACGGAGAAGTTGGCTGTCAGCGAGTTGGTGCCCGCCGTGCCGCGATAAGCGAAGCTACGGGCATAACCCAAACCCACAGCCGGAAGCACGTCAAACCTGCCCTGACTGCGGAAGAGCAGACGCGAGAGGCTTACCATGAAGTCGGCATGAGCGTTGACGTAACGCAGATAATGACGATAGGTGCCGTCTGGATTGACCGTCACATTATCTATTACAGGGTCATTAGGACCATATACGGAACCGTTGGTCTGAGGGTCGCGCAGATAGAGTCCTTCCGATGTGGACATGCCGTTAAGCGAATACCCGCCGATCTGCAGGCGAAGGGCATAAGCGGGAGTTATCCACTTGCCCACGCCAATGGTGTATGACGGAGTGAGGCGCTTGCCGAAATCCAGCTTGCTGGCATCGCTCGAGAAGATTGTCTGCACGCCTCCACCCACATCCACAAACCATCCGTTCTGTGCTGATGCCGGGAGCAATGACATACAACCAAGCACCAAGCTTATTATCTTTTTCTTATTCATAATATACAGATAGGTGTTTTAAGCTTATTCAACAATGACGAAAGAAGGAACGCGAGGCTCGCCCGCTGTGCCATAGCTCTCGCCGTTGGCAAACGTGAAGGCTGAGACAGCCTGATAGAGGTACTTGTTGCGGCCAGAATAATACTTCAGCGTAACTGCTTCCTCTGCTCCCATGCTGCCGTTTATCTCCATGCGGAAGACATACTCGCCGTTCTCTGTCTGCTCCGCCTTTGCCATGCCGCGACACTCTGTGCCCACGAAAGCAGCCATCACGTCATCCGCCGTTGCCTGACGGACGATGTTCTGGGGCAATGAGACGCAAGCCGTCATCTTGAGAGGATGCTTGCCTTCGACAACGAGAGGTACGGTGAAGGGCTGCTCTGGCGAAGCCTCCACCTTGCCGTCGGCAAACAGGAGGCATGCAGGTGCCGTGAACACGTAGTTGTTGCGATGGCTGTAATAGCGGATGTCCACGGTCGCTGACTGTGAGCTGACACCATTTATCACCATCTTATATACGGGTCTGCCGTCCTGCTCGCCCACTACTTCGCCCGTGCCGGCGCAGACATTGCCGATGAACGCCGCCAGCTTGTCGCCGCTCTTGTCGGCATAACTGCCTGTAACGGCGTCAAGGGTGAGGTAAGCGGTCATGCTGCCCTGCGGCACGAAGGTGAGATTCTGCGGCTGGTCCTCAGAACCAACCACCGAACCGCGCTTGCCGATGACGAAAGACTGCTCGGAAACGAACACCTGCTTCTTCTCCGCGCTGTAATAGCGATAAGTCACCTGCTCGCCCTCTGCACGACCGAGTACGTCATACCAATATGTCAGCCTCGCTTGCCACGTGCTTGATGCCGCGACACTCGTCGCCGACGAAAGCCTGAAGCTCATCGCCAGCGGCTACTGTGAACGGCAGCTGTGCCTTGTCCACCTTCACCCATGCCTTTGTAGGTACGGGGAAGGGACCAGACTGCTCAAAGTCGGGGAAAGCAGGATTCTCGGCTGTGCCGTAAATCTTGTCCACCTCATACTTTACGTCTGATGCCACGGAAACGTAGACGCGCTTCGCAGCTGCACTGTAATAGCGGAACTCCACATCGCCGCTCTCGCTGGACGGTGCCTTGACATGAAGGAAGAAGAGGCGCACGCCGTCGTTCATAACCTTCTTAGCCACACCGCGACACTCGCCGCCAATGAAGGCTGCCATCATATCGCCGTCGGCGGCAAGGGTTTCGAGGACGGGGCTGAGACGCACCACGGCGGTCATGCTCATCGGATAAACGCTCTTGTCAGGATCGGTCCACGACGGCACCGAGGCATTGCCAGTGAAGTCGGCTCTCCACCCCGGGGCGGAGGCAGGGGCGTTGTCCGCCACCTGCCACGCCGGGACTTCGCTGACGAAATCCTCTGCCACCACGCTCCACTGGGGAGCGGGTTGCTGGGGATAAGTCTTGTCGCCTTCCTCCGTGCATTGTGTCATAAGGAAACACAATGCGGCAATCAATGAATACTTTATATACTTCATATAGATTTTCTGTTAATATTACTTCTTGATAGCTTTCATAGAGTATACGTTGCCGTCTACAGAGATGCTAACGATATAAACTCCCGAAGGAACTGTGTTGCCGGCGTTCCATGTGATGTCCACGTTGCCGTTGTCATTGCAGTTGTCCCATGCTACGACTCGCTTACCGCTCATGTCGCTGACAAAGACGTCAGTCTGGGCGTTGCGGTCCACGTTGGCACGGATCTTAAGCTGCGAGTGGAACGGAGACGGATAGACATAGAGGCCGCCTTCTGTGCCGAGGAAGCTGATGTGCATCGGCTCGTTGATGGTGCCGACATTGCTGTTGGCAGCATAGCTGATGACGCTCGGTGCCTTGGCGATGACGTCGCCGCCGCGTTCGATGGTCACGTCCACAGCCTCTGGCTTGTCGCCACCCACGGTGAGCATGAAGATGGTTCTGCCGTCGGGCAGCTCTATAGCCTCAGCATAACCGCGAGGTTCGCCTGCTACGTAGCTTACGAGGCGGTCGCCCTGCTGCAGACTTACGCCTTCCACCTCCACTACAGCCGTCATATTGGCTGAATACGGGAAGTAAGCGTTTGTGTCGTCAGCGTTCTTGGCAGCTGCCATCGCAGCCTTAGCCTTGCGTCCTACGGAAGTCTTCGACGGATACTGCAGCACGGCGTCGTCCTGCGACTGGCGCTGGAGCATATAGCCCTTGCCGTTCTCCATGTATGTAAGACTACCGATCCATCCCAGATTGCCGCTGTACATCGCCATCTGTGTCTGCGACTTCACGATGTCGCCCTCCTTAGCGTCGTAGCCGGCGAGAGCCTCCTTAAGCGTGAAGTTGTCAGAAGGCAGATAAGAGATGTAGTTCCAGCGCGGTGTGCCGTCCTCCTTTGCTCCACGGATGGTGAGCTTGTGCGATGTCGGGTCAACCACCGGTCCTGAGATATTCAGGTTCTGAGGTGCCGAACTGTGTACGAGATACATCTGGTCATTGTCAATGCCGGTGAGCTGTCCCACCCATCCATTACGCTTAGTCCATGATGCGAAGCCATACTGCTCGCTCTTCACCTGGTCGTCAGAGGTCCACTTGCCATCGGCAAGAAGCTTGTTGAGGTCAGAGAGCTTGTCAGAAGCGATGTTTGTGGAAATCCACGTCCATCCCTCGTTCAGGCTGATGTTCTGCACTCGATAGTCCTTAGCTGTGAACAGCACTGGCTGTGACGGGCTGCCCACTACGGCGTTGTTCTCGAAGCTTATAGGCTTCTCGCTCTGTGCGATGTAAGTCTGTCCTGTGCTTGCGTCCCAGATGCGGAACTCAAGGTCGGAGTTGTTGACATCGTTAGAGTATACCGTGAGCATGGCGTAATACATATCGTTCTGCTTGTAGTAGCGGTTATTGCAAACGCCTACGCACTTTCCGCCGCTGAACGCAGCGAGCATATCCTCGTCGTCGGAAGAGTATACCTTATTAATATACAGCTTGCCGAAGACAGACATATTATACTTGAAGTCAGCCGGATTGACCGTCCACTCAGGTTTCTCGCCTTCCACCTTGACGGTGAGCTGCAGAGCCTCCACCACGTTGTTGTCGCCACGCAGATAAAGAGTCTCGTCGTACGTGCCGATGTTCAGACTCGGGTCGATGGTAAGAACGATGTCGGCAGACGAAGTCGGGTCGATAGTGCCGCTTGCGGGTTCTGCCTCCAGCCATGAAGGAAGGTTCTCGATGGTGAAGTGTTCTATAGAACCACCCTTGTTGAGTGCCTTCACCTTGATTGTCTTCTCCTCGTTGAGCTTCTTCACTACGGTGAGAGCGTTGTCGCTCCACTTCAGCTGGTTGCGGTCGATGTATGCGCTCCATGTTATCGGCGAGAGAATCTCGTTGCCGTTCTTGTCGCGTACACCGTCAACGGTGAACTTCACGATGGTCTTCTCGATACGCTCGTAAGGTTCCTTCAGGTTGATGATGAGAGCGTCGTTGTTAACCACGAAGTCGTAGAGGAGCTTGCTCTCAGGTCCCTTTGCCTTGACAGGAGCAGAAGCCTTGGTCTCTACGTCGCCTCCCACAGCCACAGCGTCAGGCACCTTCTGTGTCGGGTCAGCCTGCTGCTTCTGGTCCATAAGAGAGAACTGGAGTTCCTTGACGCCCTGCCACTCGATGTATGTCTCGAACGGATAGTAAGCCAAGAGTCCCTTCTCGGTGCCGTCGAGTCGGTTGCTGTTGCCGTTCTCCACGAGCGTCTCGCTCTTATAGAGATTCCATACACGCACCTCGTCAATCTCGCCCTTGAAGAAGTTGTCGACTGTCTCCTGCTGGAGGTTGTCCGCCGGTGTCCATACACGTGCGCCGAGATGGATGTAAGCCGCTGCTATGCCACCGAGGTCAGCTGCCTCGAAGTAAGTGTTGAGCTTGCCGTCCACATAGATCTGACCGCGTCCGCTTGTGCGGTTTACAGCCACTGCCACGTGGTGCCAGTCGTTGTCTGCGAAGCTGCCGTCACATGCCACACGCACTCCATTGTTATGGAATACCAGTCTGCCCTCCTCCAGATTGAGAGCGAAGAGATTGAGCGAACCGCCCATTTCCTCACCGTCGCCACGTCCGTTGGAGATGATGGTGGCTGTCTGCTGTGCATCGTCAGCCTTAAACCATGTCTCGATGGTGTAGTCCATGCTGTTGTCTACGACACATGAACTGCCCGAAGAGAGCTTCAGATACTGGTCCTTACCGTTGAACGCAGCTGCGCGTCCCTCGGGATTAGCCCATTCGCCGCCTCGCATCTCAAGGTTAGCGCCGTGTGCCTTGTCGGCAAGAACGCTGCCCTTAGCCTCCGACATCGGATAGTAAGCGATGAGATTGCTTTCGGCTCCGGAGAGCATTGTCAGCGAGTTGGTCTGCAGACGTGCCGGTGTCAGCACCTTGTCCCAGATGCGTGCGCCGTGCATCTTGCCTGCGAAGTGTCCGTTTCCGTCCACGCTGGCTCCGAACACGTAAGCGCCCTCGCCATTATACTCGCCCACCTCAGCTGCGCTGATAAGCTGCTCGTAGTTATAGTAAGCCGACACATTGCCCTCATTGTTATATACGAGAGCCACGTGTGCCCATGTGCCCTGCTCATAGTCGAACGTCTTGTCGCTGACGATGATCTTGTCAGCCACCTTCACCTTCAAGCGGTTGTCGCTCGTCGTTGCAAGTTCGATAGAACTGTTGGCGTTGCCCTGGCTGAAGAGCACAGCGTCCTGAGGCTTGTCTGCAAGTGTCCACATCTCGATGGTGAGGTTCTTGCCGCTCCAGTTGCGCTGGAATTCAGACACAAGTTCGTCGTTCTGACCGTCGAGGCGTACGCTTACGCTATGGTCGGTCTGTGCTCCGTTGCGGATGCCCGTTACCGAGAAATTGTTGTCGGTGAGCAGTCCGTCGGCTATCGGCTCGTTGAACGTGAGCATCACCTCGTCGTTAACGGTGAGCACGCCGTTCGCCGGCTGTGCGCTACCGAAGAGGCGCGGATTATACATATCCTTGATGCCGCTGTGTACGGTAGAATAGTTAAATACCTCCTCATTGTTGATCATGCTCGTACCCACTGTGCGCAGGTCGTAACGCTGATCCTGCAGGTCGTCAAGGAACCAGCGATACTTGATGGTGCCGGCGTCTGCCGCCTTTATCATCTCGGCGTTCATGCCGTTGGTCAGTGCCTGATCATAGAGAGTCTTGTCGTTATAGTAGCTCATGAGCGTGGTCCAGTCGTTGTCGCTGCCCGACGACGGCTTATACTGAAGCATGATGCGATGGAAGTTGTCATAGTTGACATCGAAGCCGTCAATCACTACGTCCATGTAATGCTTCTGCACGCCATTCACCTCTGCCGTTGGCAACTTGGTGTTGTACGTCCAGTTGTCGGTAGGCTTCTTCAGGTTCACGTCTGTGGCTGAAGGAGTGAAGTGTACGCTGAACGTCACGTCGTCATAGATGTCGCCCTGGAAATCAGTGGGATCACACTGACACTGCGACTGAAGCATCAGTCGGAGATTGTCATAGTTCATCACCGAACCCTTGCGCACCTCGAGCGTCTTCGTAAGCGTTCCGCCTGCCGGCACGAGCAATGCTCTGCCGTTGCCGATCGGTGCGCCGTCGATGAGCAGCTGTGCTCCGTTAGGATTGCTGCTGTCGTCGATTACGAGGTTATACCAGTTGTCGTCCTGCGACTCCGAGTTGTTGCGCAGATAGAGCGTGAAGTAAGCCGACTTGCCAGAAGGAACATTCTCGATGAAGTCTTTCTCCACGGTTATCTCCGGCACCTCCATCTGAACAGTAGCCTCATTGATGACGTGCTGTCCCGGTTCGTAATACTTGGTCTTGTATTCGCCCTCGTAAGGACAAGACGTCGCACCGCCACGAGTCTTGAAGATGAACGTTGAGAAGGTCTGTCCCTCCTCGTCCTTCATATCCTTGTACTTGATGTACTGGTCGCCATTCTTATATCCAGCCTCGCGGCATACGTCTACAGAGATGTAGTCAGAGCCTTCCTCTGCAAGGACATAACCCTTGCAATGGCGTGCTGTCTCCTCAGTAGAGAACTCGCCGCCGTGTTCGGTGGTAAGGCTCTCGTCTACAGTGAGCACCATACCAGTGCCATTGAGTGTCCATCCGAAGTTGTTGGTGAACTGAGCGCCAATCAAGATAGAGAAGCGTTGAGTTTCCGAACGTCCAACCTCATACTCCTCAGAGTATTCGTAAGAAGCACCGCCCTGGAACGAATGGTTCTGCATGAGTTCTGCCTTAACCTTCTGTTCCTCGTTATTGCGAAGCTGCATCTTCCAGTTGTCAATCGACTGATTGAGGAACATGATAGTATCCTCCTTCAACGGCTGTCCTGCAGGAGCGTAAATCTTGTAACTCGGTCCGTCGAGCGGGTCGTTGGCATTGGCACCCTTAAACACCTTGTCGTTGTTGCTCTTGCCGAAGTTAGGATCGTCAGCTGCCAACTTCGAAACGTATACAGGGAGTTTGGTGTTGTTAGCCATAGCCTGGAAGTCAACACCTTCAGCCTGCTGATGCAGCAACTTGTTGCGTACATCCTCAAGTTTAGGCAGCAGCACCTGCTCTATGTGTACCTGCGGATAGGTGAACATAGTGCCATACTTCTGCGAAAGTCCCAGACCAGTAGTCTTCACAAGCAGATATTCACTGTTTTCGGGAGTAACATCGCCGAACAGTTCGTATTCTGAAGGATTGGCCTGATACATCTCACGTGTAGTAACGGCGATGTTTTCGGTCTTGCCCACACCGATATTAGTAGAATAGCCTACGAAGAGGTCGCCGTCACTTCCCACATACTGCGGGTCGCTACTTGTCTCGAAGCGTGTGGTAGTGGTCATCGTCTTAGTGTCAGAGTCAGTACCACCGATTGTCTCACTGTGAGAAGCGCCGAATGAGAATTCGTTCTTCACATCGTTCTCGTTCACCACTCCGGCACCAAGACCGGTGAAGGTGATTACCTTGGCACCAACCTTTGCCTCGTTGTTCAATACTCCCTCGTTAGTGACATTTCCCTCATACGTACTTGTAGAAGTAACTGTCACGCCCTTCTCAAGATAAGCATACGAGTTGCTTCCCGGCGGGTCGCGCAGCACGAAGAGCACCTTGTCGGGTCCGTTCGTAACGAAGTCCGAACCTAAAGTCTTTGCACCAATTACGATAGCCTTAGTGTTGCCCTTGCCGTCAAAGCCACCCTTCCAGTTGATTGTTGTAGAAGATGTGCTTTCGCTGTTTTCGCTGTAGGTCATATCCATAGCGGCAGAGCGCAGAGCCGAGGTCATTTCCGGGTTGTTCACCTGGAATGTCCATTCTGCCTCACCGTTCTCGTCGGTAGTGATGTCTTCTTGCGTTCCGTACGCAATGTCGCCTCTACTGAATGACAGTTTAGCCTCAGGCGTTGGCACGATGTCTTCCTTAACGCCATCCTTACGTCTGCCGTCCTTATCCTTATATTCGTACACCTCCGCTGTGGTGATGTGATAAGTGACGTATTGTCCCTGCTCGTATACAGGCACGCCGAGTGTGTAAGGCTGTGCAGCATTGTCAGGATCATAGGTCTTCACCTTTATGGTCTTTGTCTGATCGAGTGTAGAGATGCTGAGTTCTTCCTTTCCGAAGAAGTCCTGAAGCTTACCCTTCACCTTCTCCTTCACGATGATTGACGGAGTGTAGCGCTTGATGAACTGCTGCTTCTTGTTGTAATATACAGTGTCGCTGCAGTTGACAAACTTGCCCTGCGTAGAGATAGAGTCGACATAAGCATTCACCTCGCTCTGCTTTGCAAACTCGTTGCTGAGGTTGAGGTCCTCACCACTGCCCGGGATGTTGTCATGGCCGGGCACCACTACATTAATCTTATACTTCTCAGGAATGAGGTCGGCGTAGAACTCACCCGTCTCGGCATCAGGATAGATGGTTATCTTGTTGCCGTCATAAGCCACGCGGTTCTGGTGCTGCTTGCTTACGTACACGCCCTTAACATGATTGAGCGTGGTTTCGCGAGCCTCAGCCGTCATCTTATAGGCATCGTTCTGATATGTAAGCTCGATGCGTACGTCGTCAGCGAGGTTGTTCTTCGAAAGCGAGTGGCCCACGGGGAATGCCTCCTGCTTTGTGCCGCCGGCAACACGTCCGATGTAACGTACTGTTGTAACGTCAAAGATTTCGAATCCGTTGTCGTCGTCCTGATAGTTGCGGTCGGTGCCGTCGCTGTTGGTCAGCTTGCCGCCGTTCTCAAACGTATGGTTGGCGAGCACTGCCTTCACCTCGTGCTGTCCTACGGGCACGCTGATGGTGAACTGTCCGTGAGCGTCGGTCTTCACGATGTTGCTCTTGCCGTCCATTACGGTGACTCCGTCCACGGCGAACGACACTCCCTCTACGGGCACGTTGCCGCCCTTATACATCACCTTACCCGAAATGTTGAACGACGACTTGTCCGTGAAGTTCACGGTGTGGCTCTGTGCCTGCGAGTTGATGAGGCGCAGCTCCTTTGCCGACGCAAACTGATGTATGCCGAGTGTCGGCACAATCATGTATGTGGTTCCGTTGCCGGTGTAAGGCAGCGAACGAATCTGATAAGAACCGTCTTTAGCTGTGTAGCTGCTATATCCGAGCTGTGCAGAAGTCGGGATGTCTTTCGAACTGATAGTAACACCCGTAGCCACACCATGATTCATGTTATACTTTGTGCCCTTGTACGAGATGTCGTAGAAGGCGTCGTCCACAGAATAGTCGAAGGTGTAGTAAGCCTGCAGGCCGTCCTCATTACCTACAATGTAGCGGTCGTAGTCGCTTGCGATGGTGTCAGCGGTGAGCGCCTTGTTCCACAGACGCACCTCGTCGATGGCTCCTTCGAAGCCTTCGCCCATCACCACCTTATTGTTATTGCCCGTAATCTGAGCCGTACGCTCGGCTTCTGCCACTGCCTCACCGTTTATATATATAATAAGGTGTGTGGCGCTTGCCACGGCTGATAGATGCACGAACTGAGCGGAGGAAGCGTAGTCGCTGAGCTTCTTCGGAGTCTTCAGCGTCTGGCTGCCAGCTGTGAACTCAATCTTCTTGCCGTTATATGCCAACTTGTACATGCCCGGCTTCTCGATGATGGTGCCTTCCTTGGCTGCTCTCACCCATGCCTGAAGCGTAACTGCCTGCGTGGCGTCATTCAGAAGCTGGTCGTTGTCGACGGTAAGATTAGACGCACCGGTGAACACGTATGACTTGCCCGGAACGCCCGAACCTTCCGTAGCCTCAGCGCTGACCTTGGCGCCCGACACGGCCTGTCCGCTCTCGAACGTCACGCGTCCGTAGACATCGCCCGTAGGTGTGCGGAAACCAACGTCAGCAAGTTCCTCGTCGCTCTCAAGCAGTTTGCCCGAGCACATCACCTGTCCCTTGATGCGATAGTCGTAGACCACGCCGGGAATGGCGTTCACGTCGTTATAGTAATAGTCGTTCTGAGCCTCGTTGCCCTCAGTTACGGCTATCTGCTTATAGTCTGTATCAGGAGCGCCATGCTCCTTGCGGTTGATGACGAAGCGCTCGAAGTTACCCTTGCTGCTCCATGCCAGTTCAACGCGGTCAGAGTAGTAGCCCTTACCAGCTGTAAACTTAACAAGATCACCGATGCTTGTGGGCATTATCGTCTCCGGTGCTTCCACTGGTGTCAACGTGCCGTATGCCTCGGCAGGCTTAACAGTAAGGCGGTAACTATATTCGTTGCACACCGTTATCATTTTGTCAAAATACTTGCCGCTCTTGAAATCTTCCTTCGACAGCTCGATGTTGTCGGTAGTGTTGTTCGTGACATTCAGTCGTGTAATCACCGCTTTGGTGCCCGAACTCCAGATGTCGCCTTCAGTATTCCAAGTGATAGTGGCAGTCTTGCTTTCTTCGTCCAGCACGGCATGTACAGAACCTGCTGTAACATTGCAGTGCTTTGCAGAAGCTGAGAGAGAGGTCTGCTTGCTGAAAGCGTTGTTCCACACATCAGAGCTGCCTGTATGCGAACGCTTAACGCTGAATTCATAATTCAGGCTCTCGCCTAAAGGCACGTCAAACTCATAGCTGTATGCTGTCTTACCAGCCATATACTTGATATTCTGTGTGGTTGTCTCCACAGCATTTGTAGCCTTATCCGTACTCTTGATGGTGAGCACCATGTCGTCCTCAATGCAGTTCTGCGTAGGTGCTGCACTGAGACTCCAGTTCACATTCATCTTACGTGTCACCTGATTATAGTCGGCGCTGATTTCCTTCACCTGCGGATAGGCAGGGCGGGTGTGGCTATCGCTGAGCGTAGAATAGGTAACCTGATTGTTATAGCTTGGCGTATACTTCTGCTTCACCTTATAGTCGGCGAAGTTGTCAAGGCTTAACTTAGATGTCGGAACAAAGAACGAACCGCTTTTATTGCTGGCGCTGTAAGAGCCCGTTCCATTTATTTCATTTCCATTAGAGTCGCATAAGACGAAAGAACCCCAGTCATCGATAGAAAAGCTGGATGCCGTTCCGTTTTTCTTCCAATCAATGAAATATCCTGGGACATTGTTTTGAACCCCATATCTGCCACCGGTTATCACAGTTTTCGCGCAACCAAAACGGGTATCTATGGATGTATTATACGAAACAGCATTACCTGATAAGCTTCTTCGCCACCACGTACCATTATATTTCACTGGTACATCTGTTCCAATATATGCTTGTTTAAGTGGAATAATAAGCCGCAGATAATAGGTGTCCTTTTTTATTTCTCCGAGCCAAACTACGTACTTATCGTCAATTCCGGTTACTTGATCGGTGGTTCTATCTAAACTCTTCCAGGAGCCTTTGGGGCCTCTTAAGGTAATGGTGTATCCTGCTACCTCTACTTTAAGACTGCCATCATCTCTACAGAAACCACAATGGCCATCACCCATTGCGCCCCAATCTTGATATACACGGATATCAAGCTCAAGTATAGCATCGACTGGATTATAACGATGGGAAATCCAAGCGTTGTCCCAATTGTCATAAGCTGCCGACGCCTTCTGCACTGAGAACGCCATCAGCATCATGACGCAAAGGAAGAACTGCATGAACCTTCCCGCGGACGTTCGCATGGAACTCCGCGTAGAAACAGAATTGCCTGCAAACCGCCTGTCCAAATATGGAGGAGGTTGCTTCTCTCTTCTTCTTTTCATTTTAAGATGATTTTAAATTATAGTTATTATTTAAGTTATGATTTAAGCTTTTAACATTATAAGTTATGATTTAGCTTTTCACTCGGCAAATTTACTTTTTTTTACTTAAACAGACTGTCCAATTCATGTGCCTAACTGTCCAATTCGTACCAAAAAGGTGTCCACTTCGTAGGAAGTGGACACCAAAACACACGCCTTTCCGGTTTCTGACATATCTGATATTTGCATTCCTAACGCTCAATACTGCGAGCCCGGCGCACAAAGAAATCTTTGGTGCGAAATTCTCGAGTTTTGAATGTGCAGCATATATCGTATTAACACACAACAGATTATACGGTTTACGGACTGAATGTGCAATATACAACAGAGCAAAACAAGCCTCTTTGCATTGCTAAAGAGCCACTTTAGCAATGTTATATAGCCGCTGTTGTCATACAATAAAGCCCCTCTTACACTCCAAAAGCGGATGTTTCGGAGCGTAAGAGAGGCTGTATGGTTAAGAATGGGTGGGGATATGAAGGCAAAAACCTATAAAAACAGCTTTTGGATTCTCCAGAATAGATTTTTATTTTGTAACAGATATTTACCGCTTGTGCGATATTTGCATTACTGCTTTTCTCTCCATGCAACAGGAGTGCATCCCTCTTTTTCCTTAAATATCTTATACAGATAAGAGCGTGAAGAGAAACCGCATTCAGAAGATATGATGTCGTTGCTGAAGTCAGGATTTTCCATCATCATCTTCTTGGCAGCATTGAAGCGTATCTCGCCAAGCCAAATTCGAAAGGTGGTGTTCTGGCACTGGCTGAAGTATTGCGACAGCTCGGTTTTGTTGATTCCGAGCAAATGTGACAATGTCAGCATATTGACAGTGCTGTCCTTATAGCCTAAGTCGGCACACCAATGGTCGAGGGCAGACCGGATGAAGGCGATGCGTGAGGCAGGGAGCTGTTGGGAGGTTTGCTCACTGCCGGTATCAGGCGCAGACTGCTGAGCATCACACTTGACAGACTCTTCCCCGCTTTCAGCGTTGACAGCATCGGCGGTCAGATTGTTGCCTCTTTCCTTATCCAACAGTTCTTCAGTTGGGACATAATTGAAGCCGAGCGCCACAAAATTGACGATGAAGAAGAGCGTGGCTACGAGTCCGAAGGGACCTATTATATATAGCGACTTGGTGGAAAGGATGGCGAACGGGATGATGGTGGCTGTGAGAAAGAGCAGCGCAAGGCTGGCATGAGCATATCGCGTAAAGGGGCGCATGTCGGTGGCTGTCATCGTCTCAAGGAGCTTCTTCCGCTTGTTCATCTCTATTATTATCATGTATATGCAGTAGAGCATGTTGCCGAAGAAGATGGCAAGCATCACGTAAAGCCATACGCCCATATTCAAGGAGCCGGTAACATAGTAGCCCGTGCCAAAGACGGCAAGCATGGCGGCATATACGGCAGCACAGACGATGTTCATCTTCCTGCGGTTGGTGTGGGTGGCCTCTATGTTGTAAATCGCCATTGCAAAAAGCGTGAAACTCGGAAGATAGACCAGAATGTTGATGACGGCCCCCACTTCTTCGCGTGAGGCTCTGAATCCAAAGCACATCTGAAGAAAAAAATGTACTGCCAACAATGTCAAGGATGAGAATAACATCCAACGAGAATACTCATATCGCCGGTTTATCCATCTTACATGAAGACGCAAAACAGCGATAAGGAATGCACTGAAAAGCATGAATATCAGACATGCAAACTGTAACAAATATAACATAACTATGTGATAAATATATCGGGAATCAGCCGTAAACCTGCAAACTCTTTACAGCGTAGCGACTGTTCTTTCTTATGTCATGCCGACACAACGTCAAACTCCAGAGCCGTTTTCTCAGGAATTTCAAGGCATTATGGATATGCGCCTCCACGGTTCGTGGCGACGTACCGGTCACTTGGGCTATCTCGGCATTGTTCTTGCCTTCTATGTAACTCATACGAAAGACGCTACGGCACTTCTCGGGCAGGGCATTTATGGCGGCATCTATCTGGCGTCGCATCTCGGCATTCTCCATGCACTCATGAGGATCGGCAAAGGCAGACTCGATCTGCTCCACTCGCATATCGCCAATCTGCCTTACAGCATCCACACGTTGCTGACGCAACGCATTACGCTTGAGCATATTGAGGGAGCGGGTGAAGACGGCGCGATAGAGGAAAGCCTGTATCCTCTCGCCCATTTCCATCGTGTCAATATGTGTCCAAAGGTCGCAGAACACCTCTTCCACGACGTCTTCGGCATCACCGTCGTTGCCGACAATGCCGCTGGCATAGAAGAATAGTTTCGCGTAATAAGCGTGGAACAATGTGTCAAAATGTTTTTTCCTGTCCATTGGTAGCATTCGTAGGAATGAATTAATGATGCAAAGTTACGCAAAAAATCGGGGAAAGGGTAGAAAAAAAATAAAGAAGTTAAAGAAGTTTTTGCGACAAACTTCTTTAACTTCTAAACTTGTAAGAGCAGAATTCTCTTACATACTTTGCAATTTTCCGCCAAGCACCACCTTGTTTACGATGGGTGTGGTGTAGGCGTAAGGTATAAAGTCGAGGGACGGTATGGGTTTGGTGATGTAGAAGTTGGCCACCTTGCCCTTGGCTATGCTGCCGTAGTCCTTGCTCTGTCCCATGGCGTAAGCGCCGTTGATGGTGGCAGCATTGAAGGCTTCGTTGGGCAACAGCCTCAGCTTTATGCAAGCCAACGACATCACGAACTTCATGTCGCCGGACGGCGTAGAGCCTGGATTGTAGTCGCTGGCAACGGCTACGCCCAAACCAGCGTCGATAATCTGGCGGGCTTTGGCGTTGGGCATGTTCAGGAAGAAGGATGTGCCGGGCAGGGCTGTCGGCATCGTGTCGCTGCCACGCAAGGTATTGATGGTCTCCTCGGTCATGCTCTCAAGATGGTCTACGGACAAAGCTCCATGCTTGACGCCTACCACTACTCCACCCGACGATGCTAACTCGTCGGCATGAATCTTGGGACGCATGCCCCAAGCGGCGGCTGCCTCCAGAATGCGTCCGGTCTCTTCAGGCGTGAAGAAGCCACGGTCGCAGAACACGTCAACGAAGTCGGCAAGACGCTGGCGTCCCACTTCCGGTATCATCTCGTCAATGATAAGCTGGACGTACTGTTCCTGCGTCATGCCGCGTGCCACGGCGTGTGCACCGAGGAACGTAGACATTATCTTTGCCGGAGAAGCTTCCTTCATGCGCTTTATCACGCGGAGCATCTTCAGCTCGTCCTCAAGGCTCAGTCCGTAGCCGCTCTTTATCTCGATGCATCCGGTTCCCTTACGTATCACTTCGTCAAGGCGCTGCATGGCTTGACGTAAGAGTTCGTCCTCGGAAGTGCGGTGCAGGAGGTCGGCAGAATTGAGGATGCCTCCTCCACGTCGGGCTATCTCCTCATAGCTGAGTCCGTTTATCTTATCCACAAACTCCCGCTCACGGCTTCCGGCGAAGACGATGTGCGTGTGCGAGTCGCACCATGACGGCAAGACCATTCCGCCTTCCGCGTCAACCACTTCGACGGTGTCGTCCAAGGCAGGCATGCCGTCAGCAACGGCGCCGAACGCTGCGAAGCGTCCGTCCTCCACAAGGAGCCAGGCGTCGTCAATGGTGTTGACGATGCCCATCTCCTTGCCTTGCAGACGAAGCTTCGGAGCGTGCTCGATGCCAGCAAGAGTTCGTATGTTCTTTACAAGCAATTTCATACGGTATTACTTTCTCAGGAAATCAATGGAGTGTGCGATGTGCGGATACATCACCTCGTCGTGAACGATGAACGGCACCACCTTTCTGTAGCTCTCAAAGATGGCCTCCACAGCAGGCGACGACTTCAGCGGACGACGGAACTCAAGAGCCTGGGCTGCATTAAACAGCTCGATGGCAAGGACGCGCTCCGTATTGAGCACCACCTTGTAAAGCTTGATAGCGGCATTGGCACCCATACTTACATGGTCTTCCTGACCCTGGCTGGAAGGAATGCTGTCCACAGAAGAAGGTGTGGCCAGCGACTTGTTAAGACTGACGATGGAAGCGGCGGTGTATTGCGGAATCATAAAGCCACTGTTCAGACCAGGATTGGCAACGAGGAAGCTCGGCAGGTCGCGCGTACCGCTGATGAGCTTATAGGTGCGACGCTCCGAGATGTTAGCCAACTCGCACATTGCTATTGCGAGGAAGTCCATCGGCATGGCGATAGGCTCGCCGTGGAAGTTGCCGGCTGAGATAACAAGGTCTTCGTCAGGACATACCGTAGGATTGTCTGTAGCCGAATTCACCTCTACGTCAATTACAGAGTTGACATACTCGATGGTGTCCTTAACGGTGCCGTGTACCTGCGGGATGCATCTGAACGAATAAGGATCCTGCACGTACGACTTGGGCTTCTGTATAATCTCGCTACCCTCAAGCAGCTCTCTCATGCGGGCAGCTGTGACAATCTGACCCTTGTGCGGACGAACCTGATGAACAGCGTCGATGAAGGGAGAGGCAAGTCCGTAGTAGGCATCCAGCGACATGGCAGCAATCTTGTCTGCCCAGTCGCTCAGACGATGTGACTGGAGCAATGCCCAAACAGCGAATGCGCCCATGTTCTGTGTGCCGTTAAGCAGCGCAAGTCCTTCCTTTGAAGCAAGCTGTACGGGATTCCAATCAAACTTCTTCAGCATCTCAGCTCCTGAGATAACCTTTCCTTCGTATTCCACCTCGCCAAGTCCGACGAGAGGCAATGTGAGATGTGCGAGCGGCACAAGGTCGCCGGAAGCACCGAGAGAGCCCTGCATGTAGACAACCGGATAGACATCGTTGTTGAAGAAGTCGATAAGGCGGTTGACGGTCACAACCTGACAGCCAGAGAAGCCATAGCTCAGCGACTGAATCTTGAGCAGCAACATAATCTTGACGATGTCGTTAGGCACTCTGTCGCCTGTGCCGCACGCGTGCGACATCATAAGATTGATCTGAAGCTGTGCCAAGTCGTCCGAACCGACGCTGACGTTACAGAGCGAACCAAAGCCGGTGGTAACGCCGTAAATGGGCGCCTTGTTCTCTGCAATCTTACGGTCGAGATACTCACGACATTCTACAATACGCTTCTGCGCATCCTCGCTCAACTCAATCTTGTAACCACCGTATACTATCTCACCTATACGTTCAACTGAAAGATGTTCGGCTGATATCTTGTGTATTTTCATAATCTTGGCATTTATTTTCTTGTTAGTAGTTTAATGTTTTAGTTAGCATACTTGTTGATGATGTCGTCATCAACGATGTTCGGCATCGTAACCTGGAGGCCATGCGAGCGGAGCATCTCACGCTCGATGCTATGGATGGAGCCTTCATTACGTGCCCAGGCACGACGTGCAATGCCGTTGTTGACGTCCCAGAACAGCATCTCACGGATGTGGCGTGCGCTGTCCTCACCGCCGTCAATAACCATACCGAAGCCGCCGTTGATAACTTCGCCCCAGCCTACGCCGCCACCATTGTGGAGCGACACCCATGTGGCACCACGGAACGAGTCGCCGATGACGTTCTGCACAGCCATATCAGCACAGAACTGCGAGCCGTCGTAGATGTTGCTGGTCTCGCGGAACGGCGAGTCGGTACCTGAAACGTCGTGATGGTCGCGACCAAGAACTATCGGACGCGTGATCTCGCCCTTGCGAATGGCCTCGTTGAAAGCCAAAGCAATCTTGGAGCGGCCTTCTGCGTCGGCGTAAAGGATGCGAGCCTGCGAACCAACCACGAGCTTGTTGCGGCTTGCCTCACGAATCCAATGGATGTTGTCTGCCATCTGACCCTTAATTTCATCGGGTGCGTTCTGCATAATCTCCTCCATCACGCGTGCTGCAATCTCGTCTGTCTTGGCGAGGTCGGCAGGATTGCCTGAGGTGCATACCCATCTGAACGGACCGAAACCGTAATCGAAGAACATCGGTCCCATGATGTCCTGTACGTAAGACGGATAGCGGAACTTGCCGTTCTCCTTGCAGATGTCGGCACCGGCACGCTGCGACTGCAGCAGGAAGGCATTGCCGTAATCGAAGAAGTACATACCGTTGGCAGAAAGACGGTTGATGGCAGCCACCTGACGACGCAGAGAAGCCTGAACGTGCTTGCGGAACTCCTCAGGATTATCAGCCATCATAACCTTCGATTCCTCTAAGGTAAGGTCGGCAGGATAATAACCGCCTGCCCACGGATTGTGAAGCGAGGTCTGGTCACTACCTATGTCTACGCGAATATTCTCGTCAGCGAGGCGCTCCCAAAGATCAACCACATTGCCTACATAAGCCATTGATACGGTGCGTTTCTCCTCCACGCTCTTCTTGATGGCAGGAATAAGCTCGTCCAGATTGTCATGGAGTTCGTCCACCCAACCCTGGTCGTAACGCTTCTTTGCAGCCAACGGATTTATCTCAGCCACCACGCTCACTACGCCGGCGATGTTGCCAGCCTTGGGCTGTGCGCCTGACATACCTCCAAGACCTGAAGATACGAACAGCATTCCGTGGATGTCAGCCGGTCCACCCTTCTCGATACGCTGCTTGCGGCAAGCGTTGAGCACGGTAATAGTGGTGCCGTGAACGATGCCCTGCGGACCAATATACATGTACGATCCGGCAGTCATCTGTCCGTACTGGCTGACACCGAGAGCATTCATGCGCTCCCAGTCGTCCGGCTTGGAATAGTTGGGAATAACCATACCATTGGTAACCACCACTCTCGGAGCATTAGGATGTGACGGGAAGAGTCCGAGCGGATGACCGGAATACATCACAAGCGTCTGCTCGTCAGTCATCTCGCTCAGATACTTCATCACAAGACGATACTGTGCCCAGTTCTGGAAGATGGCTCCGTTGCCACCGTAAACGATAAGTTCGTGAGGATGCTGTGCCACCTCGGGATCGAGGTTGTTCTGAATCATAAGCATGATGCCGGCAGCCTGCTCTGAGCGATGCGGATACTCGTCAATGGGTCGTGCATACATATCATAATGAGGACGATAGCGATACATATAGATACGTCCGTACTTGTCGAGTTCTTCCATAAACTCGGGAGCCAACTGTGCATGCAGGTCCTTCGGGAAATAACGCAGCGCATTACGCAAGGCAAGCTGTCTTTCCTCGGCTGTGAGTATCTCTTTGCGCTTCGGCGCATGATTTATGTTATTGTCGTAGGGCAACATTTCCGGCAAATAATCAGGAATGCCCAGTCTTATTTCTTCTGCAAAGGTCATAATGTAAAAAGGTTAAAAGAAATTCTATGAGGATATGTCAAAATTAAAGAGATTTTGACACATCCTCTGTTTAAATGTTAGATTATTTATAATTTTTCCTCAACGAGCTTCGTAATCTCAGCCTCTTCTGCGTTGGCCTTAGCTATAAGCTCGTTAGCCTCAGCAATCAAAGCCTCAGCTTTCTTGCGGTCCTTCAATGAACCTGCGTTAATCTTGACGTTCATACCTGCTCCGAGGACAGCGGCACGTGCAGCCAATGCACCTACACCTGCGTCAGAAACACTGTTGGGGTTGCCTTTCTCCACCATCTTACGGCAAACAGCGAACACCTCGTACGATGCCTTCATGGTATCGAGAGGCACTTCCGTAGCAAACAATGTGGCTGTCTGAATGGCTTCAGTACGTGCAGCCTTCTCTTCTGGCGTGTTCTTAGGCATGCCGAACGCTGCCATGATGCGGTTGAATGCTTCTGTGTCTTCGTCAACAAGGTGGAGAAGACGCTCCTGCAGAACTATGCCTTCCTCGGCAACCTTGGCAAACTCTTCCCACTGCTCGTCCCAACCGGGCTTGTAGCTGGAAAGATTGGCAACCATCGTGGCAAGCGACGCTCCCAAAGCTCCCATGTATGCCGATACCGAACCGCCACCAGGTGCAGGGCTCTCGCGAGATGTCTCCTCAGCGAATCCCTTAACGGTAAGGTCGACGAGCAGGTTCTGCTTCTCGGCACCCGCTGCCATTACGTATTCGATAATCTTCTCTTCAGGCTTAAACTCCTTAAGGTCTGACAGACCCAATGACTTGATGGCGATGTCGAGGATGTCCTTCTTTGGAATACCGGCAGAACGCTGTTGCTTTGCAAGGAAGTAGCGACCTGCTTCAAGGAGTGTACGCTCCGGAACCAGACCTACAATCTCCGTACCCGTAACGCGTATGCCACGCTCCTGTGCGCAACGGCAAACCTCATCAAATGCCTTGTGCAGCGGAGTTACATTAATATTAGTGATATTCATCGACACCTGAGCGATGCCGTATTCGTCGATATACCAACCTATGGCCTTCGTACACTTCAATGTACCAGGCTTCATGATAGGTGTGCCGTCAGCATAGAGGAGCTTCTTGCCTGTGATAGGATTGCCCTCACGCATTGGACGTCCCTTCTCTCTAACGTCGAACGCGATGGCATTGGCACGACGTGTAGAAGTGGTGTTAAGGTTGAAGTTAACGGCAATGAGGAAGTCACGTGCTCCGACAACGGTGCAACCGGTACGTGCAACCTGCTCGTCGAACGGACGTCTGCCGAAATCGGGAGCCTCAGCATCGTCGTCGATGCGCTCGGCAATGCCCTCATATTCGCCCTTGCGACAAACGGCAAGGTTCTGACGCTCCGGTGTGAACGCTGCAGCCTCATAGCAATAGCACGGGATGTTAAGTTCGTCGGCAATGCGCTTAGCGAGCTTGCGCGAAATCTCAGCACACTCTTCAAGGGTAATTCCGCTTACGGGCACAATGGGCAACACGTCTGTTGCGCCGATACGCGGATGAGCACCATGATGCTGACGCATGTCAATAAGCTGTCCGGCTTTTCCCACTGCTCTGAAAGCAGCTTCCACCACGTCGTCAGGTTCGCCAACGAAGGTTACGACCGTGCGGTTGGTTGCTTCGCCAGGATCGACGTCAAGCAATTTCACACCCTTCACGCTCTCTACTGCATCCGTAATCTGACGGATGATGTTCATATCGCGGCCTTCGCTGAAATTAGGCACACACTCTACTATCTGCTTTGTTTTTGCCATAGTGTAAGATATAAAGTTAGTAGTAAATAAGTTTAAAATCCAAAGTATCATTAAGATACGCTGCAAATATAGCAAAAAAGCCATATTTAAACAAGAAAACAACAAAAAAAACATCTGTATTGTTTTAAACATAAAAAAGACCACCCGAATAACCTATATATTGTAACATACACAGGTCATTCGGGTGGTCTTATCGGATCCGAACAATGTCGAACTTTATAAACCTAAGCCTTATTGCTTACTTTCTAACAAGCACCTTCTTAACAGAGCCGTCAGACATCTTGATGATGTTGATGCCCTTGCGGAGCGAGTTGAGCTTCATGCCGTCGAGTGAGTAAATTCCCACTACGGTCAGCGCACCGTTGCCGGTTGTGAGATTCTCAATGCCTGAAACGGATCCCTTATATCCCTTCTTGCTTACGGCAAGGATGGTGGGATAAGCACCTCTGTTTCTTGAAGTGAAGACAAATGCCTTAGTCTTCTTGCTGCGGTCAAGCGACATTGTATACTCGTATGTGCGGAAGTTGTAACGGTTGTCAATATCGTCTGCAGAATAAGTGTCCGCAGCTGATCTGATGATACGGCTCAAACCGTACTGTGCCTCATTACCACTTGCGTAAGAACCGAACCAGTCAGCCGGCGAGAATGTAGACGTAGCGCTTCTGCTCATGTCGTCGTAAACAGCGCAAACATCAAACTTAGAAGAACCGTTTGCTGAGATAGCAAGGAAGTAAACCTCCTCAATGTTCTCAGGTGTAGTGAGTGAGAGAACCTCCTCGTTGTTGACGGTCTTCATCACAAGGGCATTCTTGCCAGCGAGTGTTGCCACGCTATAAGAAATGCCGCTATTTGTTGTGATGTTGCCCTGAGCGTCGCAGAAAGCGCCAGCCTTCTGGATGTCTGTAGTGTAGAGCACCCATCCCTGGTCGTCGAGAGCCATGGTTGTGCTTGAAGCAGCCGGCTTCTTCTCAGCCACTACGTCAGCGTTCCATCCATCCAGCTGCAGCGGACCGTTCACCGGAATGGCATCCTCAAACTGCTCGTAAGCCTCCACCTCAGCAAGTGATGGATAGAAGTAAACATTGAGGTTGCTGACAACAGCGAGATATTTTGTTGCGGCATACTTCGGGAAGATGTATGATACCTCAGAGATATCCTGAAGGTTCTCGAATGTCTTCACAATCTGCATATTGGCGAGATCATTACCAACAGCGATGCTGATGTCCTTAGTTACGTTTCCGTCAACGTCGTTATCGTTGGTGCCACGGTTGTTTTTAGGCAGGTTAACCACCACCTTTGAAAGGTTCCATGTCTTGCCTTCCGGTGCAGTGAAGATGGTCCAGAGGTCATTCTTGTGAGTTGAAGGTGCGTCAATCATCCCAAGAGCCTCAGCGGTCTTGTCACCATCGGTCAGTCCGTCCACCTCATACTTGTCGTATTCTGCCTCGTATGAATAGTCGCTCTTGTAATGACGAACCTCAGCCTTTGCACCCTTCAGGATGTTGGGCTGTGTCTTTGAGTCGACCATCACTTCCACAGTGCTCTCCTTATAGTTACCACCGTTGTCGACACGCAATGTGACATTGGCTGTACCAATCATGCGCTGTGCTGTTACAGGAACTGTGAATGTAGACGAAGCGGCATCCTCTGTGATATTGCCGATGGTGACGTTGCCGTCAGCCTTGGCAGTACACTTAAACTGTGACGAACGTGTATCGCCACCAAGGTCGTACTTCACCTTAATAGTCTTTGTCTCGCCAGCCTCCATCTTCAGTGCAGAAGGCTCCACAGACATCGACATATTGTTCTCTTCCTTACCGTAAACCTCAAACTCCCAGATACGGAGCGTACCGTTAACGTGCGGGACGAGCTTCACGTAGCGAGCCTTGAACGGTGCGATATAGTCAGTCTTGATTGACTCTTCAGTACGGTTTTCCTCGTCAACTACTGTTGTCCAGTTCTGACCGTCCTCAGAAAGCATAATTTTGTATGAATCAATCTGGTCAACGCCGCTCTCAGGACCTGAATTGCCATCGTAGATACGGAAACCGTAGATGCGGTACGAACCGAGGCAATCGAAGACAGCCCAGTTATCTGCACTTACATTACACCACTTCTGGCTGGTAGAATAAGGATTGGTTACACCGTCGATAATCTTATCAGGCACCTCAGTAGAGTTAGTAGAGCCGCTATAGTCAACGACCTTCTTGCCCTTCACTACATTGAACACCTCATCATACTCAGAGTCTGACATTACGTCCACAACCTCGCTCTTCGTTGTAGAAGTACCGATTACGTTGGTGACATCGATGCTAACCTGCTGCTTGCCAGCCTTCACAGCCTTAACGGTGATGGTCTTGTCTGTGAGTGAACCGTCAGTAAGCTGCAGTCCCTCAGGAAGAGTCCACTTATATGCAGTGGGCGAACCGGTTGCTCTTGCGGTCAGTGTTGTTCCCTCGCCAACCTTGAGATAGCTCTTGCCAACAACAAAGGTAACAACGGGAGCAGTGGCCTTCGGATAGTCCATCTTCAATGTCTTGCCCTCCTGCTGACGCATATCCTTCATTACGGGCACAACCACGAAGTCGACAGCAGCATCTGTGCCTTCACGCTCGAATGTCGGCACGTAGAATGCTTCGTCACGTGTCTGACCAACCATTGTGCGTGTGCCGCTGGCTGTCTGCTTGTAGATGTCGAAGTGGTCGAAGTCGGCTGTATAGTCGAAGTCCCATGTGATACGGGCATCGCCCTTAGCCTCGCCGAGCACGCTCTTCGTTGCGAGGTTCTTCACCTCTACAGACGCAGGAGCATAACCTGCGGGCAGCACGTCAAGCTGACCGAGAGACAATGTATAGTTAGATACGGCAGAAGCTGCCTTCAGATTGAGCGCCACCATATATATGGTCTTGCCGTTAACCGAAGAGAGGTCGTATTCAGCTACTGTCCATCCGTTCTTCTCCGATACGGAAGGAGCAGAGAGCGTGACGTCAGGTGTTGTTGAGCTGGTGGTAGAGAGCTTCACCTCTACGCTTCCGCTTGTGCTGGTCTTATAGACGAGGCGCAACTTGCCGCCGTCAGTCACCTTTATCATGGTCTTGTAGAGACGCATGAGGTGGTCGCCGGCTGAGAGCTGTCCGCTCACCTTGATGCTCGAACCGAAGTTGTAAGCGTCATCCCAGTCAATGTCTACATTCAATGATCCACGGTTCTCAATCCACCAACGCCATGTAGGCATGATGCTCTGCACACCTGAGTGATACCAATCCTGTGTGCCCTGCTTTACACCTTCCACGAAGCGGTGCTTACCCACGCCTACGCAGAATGATGTCGTGAACGGCATCTTGTTTACAACCGAACGCTCGAGAACGCGTCCTGAGATACCCGGCCATCTGTCGCCGATTTTCGACGGGTCGCCGTCGTTGTTCACCCACATCTGCGACTCGTTCTGGAATGTCTTCTGAATGGCAGCATAAGCCTTTGCGCCAGTGTCTTCCTTACCAAGCAGATTCTTTACGTTGTCCTTCCAGATACGCTCCTCAGGACAGAAAAGGTCAAGCGAACCCACATGTCCGTCAGTAGGCATAGCAGCATTGAGGTGATACTGGAAGCCTGTGTGTCCGGAGTTCACCACCTGCACACCAGCGTATATCTTTGAGAATGTCTCGGCTTCTGTACATCCCAAGCTTGATGCGTAAGAACGATAGTCACCTGCCGAGCCATACTCGAGGAACTGTGAGGTATTCTTATGCGACTTGAGGATGGAAGTGTTAGGTTGACCAGAGGCGTTATACCACTGGATTTCCATCTGAGTATCACCGTTCTTGTCTGCAAGATAGTTGAATTCCTTAATGAAGTTCACCCATTCTGTTGTGCTACCGCCACCGATTTCCTCATTGATAAACCATCCGTCGAAGCCCATGTACTTGGCAATCTCATAGAGCTTCTGAGCATAGATATACACGCCATTCTCTTTTGTAAGCATCTGACGAACCCATGTCTGTGTTCCACCGAACGCTGCTGGAGGGAAGAATATCTGTCCCAACGACTAGGGTGTTCAAAATTTAGATAAAAATCTGACACAAAAAGTGCAAGAATTCAGCT
>ERZ507784.74-NODE-74-length-26693-cov-7.37953_pt1 | contig 26693 bp, 10 predicted proteins | sample MGYA00512662_ERZ507784 | MGnify/ENA metagenome assembly ERZ507784
TGGCACGCTCTGCGTCCTGTACGTTACCGTCGATGAGAGAGAGCAGACCAAGGTTGGCCTGTGCCTCCGGAGTGTTGGCACCGAGGCTTGCAGCCTTCTGCGCATACTCACGAGCCTTGGCTGTGTCGCCCTTAGCGAGAGCGAGAGCAGCGAGGTTGTTGTAAGCACGGTAGTCGTTAGGATATGTCTCTGCTGTCTTCTTGTAGATTTCCTCCTGCTTAGCTACCGGCTCGTCGAGTGTTGCAGAATAGAGAAGCTCGTCAGCGCTGAGCTTAGAAGCGTCCTCGCTGTACTGTGCCTTGATCTGCTCGTCTGAGCGACCGATTGTCTCATAGTTGATGATGAGACGTGAACGACGAAGCTCGGGGAGGATGCCGTCAGCGAGCTCACGGAAGCCGGCTGACATGTTGCGGATCTGCTGCTCACGCTCCTGCGGATCCTCGTACATAGAGAGCACGCGGAGGATTACCTCCTTGTCCTGGAGGTTGCTAGCTGCAACGAGCTTCTGGAAGCCGTCCCAGTCCTGAGCTGTATAGTGAGCGTCGATATCTGCATTCACCTTTGTACGCTTCAGAGTGTTCTTAACATACTTCTCTGACTCATTCTTACGGTTGCCTGCGAGCTTATCGTTCAACTTGACGCCACCCTCAGGTGAAGCGTAAGCCTGGATTTCTACGTTCTGTACGTTGAAGCCCTCACGGTCAGCATTAATCTTCTTGAGCATCTCCACGAACTCCTTCACTGAGTTGTTCTTGAGCTCGCTCTTGCGGATGTTGGCCTGGTTGATGAGGAACTTGATGTTAGCCTCCTGCTTCTTCTCGTTAACGCGCTGGAATGTATCGGGAGCGATGCATCCGTTCTCAGAAGCGAGAGTCTTGCGGTAAAGCTCAGATGTAGCGATAACACCGTTAGCCACCTTCACTGCAGGTACCTTCTGCTGCTTCTTGCCGATGCGAGCGTCGAAAGTAAGATACATCTCGCTCTTCTGCATTTCGGGAACATAATCGAAAGCAGTCTTCATGGTGTAGCGTCCGCCCACCTTGTATGATATGGTCTGGTCGTTGCCCATTACCTTCTCGCCCTGGAATGTGGCGCTCTGGCCCTTAGCCACCTGACCGTCTGCATAGCGCAGCTCCGGTGTTACGGTAACGACAGCCTTCTTCTTCATGTACTTCTCAGGGAATGTGCCGTTAATGGTAGCGGGCACCTGTCCTGCCTGTGTCTCCAGCGGATTAGGAACTACTGTGAAGTTGTCTGCTGACAGAGGTCCAAGCTTAGAGCACGATGTCATCAACAGCAAGGAAGCTGCTGAGAGGAATAATAAGTTCTTTTTCTGCATTGTTAAAATAATTGTTATAAATAAAGATATGTTTGTTACAAATTACGTTCGTTGCGCAATATCACACTGCACAAGCTCTCATATATCATACAAAGTTAATGAAAGAAAAAGAGACAAGCGTCCTTTTCGCCGTTTTTTAAATATTTTTTGATAAATAACGTCGTAAAGGAAAGAAATATAAGCAAACTTAGGAAAAAGATATGAAAAAATAAAGAAAAAGCAAACCGTAGGAGCTACGGGCATTCCTACGGTTTGCTATTCCTAATTCATCATGGCACCATCACTTTATTGCCGTTGGCAACGTACACTCCCTTGTGGAGCGGGATGATGCGGCTGCCGTCAACCGTGCCGTGAAAGACAGTCTGTCCGGCAGCGTCAACTACGCTCAGCTCCTGCGGCGCTGCTGCCTTGGCAAGGAGCTTGCCCTTTACCGTCTCGAGTGTGAGAGCCTCGTCAGCCTTTGCCGTTGTAACGGCTGTGGTGCTCTTGAAGTAAGGTACGAAGCGGATGTCGCCGTCAACGAGCTTGGCAGGAACGGTGTACTCGCCATTGGTAAACTGCGATGCCTTAACCGTCACTTCCTCCCACTGAATATTCTCGCATACCGTAGCAGGTCCTTCGAGGTTATATCCATGACGAATCTTCACATAATCGAACTCGAATCCGGGTGCAGGCGAAGCCTTGATGGTGAACGCCTTATTGAACGGAGTGGTCTGACCCGTCACGGCATTGCCGTTGGCGAGGAGGATGTCACCGTTCAGACCGCCACCGTTGGCCTCCGTGGCTCTGAAGAGATTGACGTTGTCGGCATGCACATTGATGCGCACGTCTACGATGGCACCGCCGTTATTGGTTATCATATTGGAAGAGCTGGTGTTGCCGCCCGGATCTACGCAGTCCCAGTCCACTTTATAACGCATACGATAGAAGCCTGGATTGAGGTCTGCGGGGAGGTCGAATGCTGGCGGCGTCACCTGTGGCTCACCGCTGACGTAATTGCCGGCACTGTTATAGTTCTTAAAGTATGAGTATGCCATGAGGTCGCCCATGTCTGTTATGCCGCTGTCGTCGTACGACACGTTGAACGCGCCGTCGTTGCCCTTGTCCAGATAAACGTATCCGCACATCCAACTGCCCTTCCATGTGAAGCTCGGCGTGATTTCGTCACCCGGCTTTGCAAGCAGGCAGTTGTCCATCTTGTTGACGTAGAGCGTACCAACAGACGACTGATTGACGCTGACGCTCTGCGCTCCGTGACTGCTCGTCAGACCTATGGTGCTGAGATAGCGGTCTGTGCGTGTGTGCTTGGTGTTGTCCTCATAGTTGATGGGATAAACCTTCGTAGAGAAGAACGGATCGCGCTTGGCGCTGAGAACGATGTTGTCCACATAAACGGCGAAGTCTTCGGTAAGGTTATGAGGCGAGTTGCGGTCTACAACGACGAGGAGGTTGTGGATGGTGATGCCGTTGGCGCCTGAAACGGGGAATACCACGTCCACCCACTTGCCAGCCTGCACCTTGCTGGACGGCGTGCTCCAGAACTGCTCCGTCTTCTTCGACTGCCATGGGCGGTCGTCGCGGTTGCCTAGTCCGATGAGCATCACGTTGCCGTCCTTCGGCGAATACATCATCACGTGTACGTACTGCGTCTTCTTCGTCAAGGCGAACGGCTCCTTCAGCTCCACAAGGGCGCCGAACGTGTTGCTGCCGTAGCGTGAGCGCTGCACGCCCAGAATCTTTGACGATTCGTTAGGCGCGAATCCCAGCAGTCCGTCCTCTTGGTTGAGGAAATTGCTGACCACCTGGCAGTTGCCCTTGAGCTTACCGGTGCGGAACGGCGACTGCTCCCAGGTGTCGTATACGCCAACCGATGCGTATGAGTCGGCGTTCTCGAAGTCACACAGAGTCTTGTCCTGCTGTGCTGTGATGGTCATCGGGAAGATTATTCCCGCCATGCATATATATTTCTTTAAGTTCATGATTTGTTAGCTTGATTGAGTTATGTAAGGATTAGTAGACGGAAAGGGTGTGGATAAGCGGACAAGCCTTGCTGTCGTTGATGGTGATGCGCACAGCCTTTGCCTTGTAGCCCGTGCCGTAGCTTGAAGCAGTCATGCCGTTAAGCGGAATGATGCGCTTGTAGCCGATGGTTGTGGTCTTGACGTTAGAGGCACGCTGCGTGAAGTTTACGCCGTCCTCGCTTGTCTCCACGGTGAAGCTCTTCACACGCTGTCCGAGGCGGATATACTCCATGAGCGACACGTAACGCACGGTCTGCGCCTCATCCCATGTGAGTGTGATGGTGGCAGAGGTGGTGCCGTCGTTGGGTGCCCAATATGTGTCTTTCTCGCTGTCAATCATGTTCGTGGCCTCATAGTTGCGGTTTGCTCCAGCGTCGCGTGTCTCGCTCACCTTGATGTTTGCCTTCAGCGCAAGGTCGGTGCCGAGACGGTCTGTGAGCAGCTTGCCAAGTTCAGCCATACGGTTGACCGTTGCCTGCGGCAGTTCGCCGCTGCGGTCCGGCGGAAGGTTGAGGATGAGGGTGGCGTTGCGGCCTACTGTCTCCAGATACATCTGGAAAAGACGCTCTGCGGAGAGCACCTGCTCGTACGACTTCCAGAACCAGCCGCCCGTGGTGGCCTTGGCGTCGCTCTCGCCCGGATGCCATTTCCATCCGTTCTCGTCGCCGCTCTCAGCATCGCCCATAGCCCAGTTGGTTTCGCCGGCGTGACCTTCCTCATTGCCAATCCAGCGTGCCTCGCCGCCTACGCCCCACATAACTACGTCGGGGAGGAGGTTATGGATGGAGTCGCGGAGGTTGGGGATGTCATAATATGTCTGTGCGTCGTCGATGGTGCGCTTGGATGTGCTGGTCTTGCTGCCGTAGCCACCTGCGTGGTCGCCACCCGTCGCACCGTCAAACCACATCTCAAACTGTTCGTTGCCATACTTGGCAAGCTCCACGCATTGCGGAAGGAACACCTTCTTGGCATAGTTGTCCGTATAGCCACCCTTGCCGTCTGACTCGCCCCAGTACTTGCTCGACATGTCCCACGGCGAAATATAGAAGCCATACTTCATGCCCAACTGACGGGCAGCGTCAGCAAAGTCCTTCGGTACGTTGGTCTTCTTGGCATTCTCGCTGGAAGAGGAGGTTACGCAATGGTCGGTGGTGGCTGTAGGCCAGAGGCAGAAACCGTCATGGTGCTTCACCACGGCAATGCCGCCCTTCATACCAGCCGACTGTGCTGCCTTGAGCCACTGCATGGGATTGGGCACCTTGGTGGGCGCAAACGTCGACTCGTTCTCAAGTCCGCTACCCCACTCCTCACCGGTATATGTGTCCATACCGTAATGGAAGAATGCATAAAACTCTGTTTCGTTCCACTTCACCTGACGCTCGCTCGGAACGGGAAAGACAGGAAGAGGTGTATTGTCGGGATCGTTGAGCGACTGCTCGACAAGCTTAAACTGGCCCTGTGCTTGCGACGTGGCTGGCATCATAGCAGCCATGCACAAAGCAGAGAGCAATACTGTGATTTTCTTCATTGCTTTAGCTTTAGTAGAATATATATATAATTAAATTTAGATGTTCAGTAAAAAAGGGATATAATGCAGATGCAAAGTTACTCATTTCTTTAGGATTAAGGCATTATCCAAGCAAATTTTACACAAAAAAAATACGGCACCACTCTCGCCGAGCAACGCCGTAAAGCCTATGTTTAACTAAAAATCCTTTTTCGTAATTGAATGAAGAATCTCACGAATCCTCATTGGTTACCTGTTAAACAATCGTTCAATTTACCTTAAACCTAATAACTAAAAACCTAAATCTATTACTACTAACCTAAACAATCTATTAACCTTTTGACACTGCAAATTTACTATCTTCTCGCCACCCTACAAAACATTTTCATTGAAAAGTTATACACTATATGCTTTTATTGATATATATCAATAGTATGTGTCCGAACACACAAAATATTTAAACAAAATTAAAGGTTCAGAACTTAGAATATGTAAGTTGAAAGGCGTTTTTGCTTACAGATAATAGGAAGGGAAGCGGACAGCATGCCGACAGCACAATATTTGCATTTCTAATGCTCAATACTCCTCGTTCAGCGCACTAAGAAATCCTTGGTGCGAAATTTTCGAGTTTTGAGCGTGCAGCGACAGTATGCTGATATATAGCTGATTATGCGTTTAAGAAAAGAAATGTGCAAAGAAAAACGAAGGAAAACAAGCACTATAGGGTTGCTATAGAGCCACTTTTACACTCCATCACAGCCTCTGTTGTCATACAAAAAAGCCTCTCTTGCCTTCCAACAGTGGCTGTTTTGGAAGGCAAGAGAGGCTTTTCCTGTATATTATAGGGTTAAAAACGCTGCAAAACCCCACAAAAACAGCAAAACAAATCTCTAAAACCGATTTTTATTTTGTAACACATTCTTACTGTTTGTACGATATTTGTCTTGTGACAAGAAGACAGGTTGGTTTAGACAAGAAGACATGAAGACATGTTCTTTTTAGACATGAAGACAGGAAGACATGAATTTTTAGATTCCATAGATCCTATGTAAGCTACGGCTGCTACAGTTTGTACCGTGAGAAAAACATGTCTTCATGTCTAAAAACCCTGTCTGCATGTCTAAAGAACATGTCTGCATGTCTTCTTGTCTAAAAAGAACATGTCTGCATGTCTAAAAAATCATGTCTGCATGTCTTCATGTCTAAAGAACATGTCTGCATGTCAAATCATCAGAACTTATTCCATTCCTTTATGGTTTCCACCGCACGGCGGACGATGCGGTTCTCCTCGTTCATGATGCGATAATACTCGTTCATGTCCCAGATGTCTCGGGCAACGAGCGCCTTCAGCTGCTGACGGAGCATGGGCATTGTCTTCTGCAGCTCGGCATCGTCCTTCGGTTTGACGTTCGCCTTTGCAGCCTCAGCCATGATGCTGTCCGTAACGTAGGCAGGAATCTGGAAGTTGGAGTTGAAGTCATCGAAGGATGCGTATTTCTGGCGAAGCTCCTTGCGATGCTCGTCGGTGTAACGCAGAGTGGCGTTGATGACCAATGATCGGGCTACGAGAGCACGGTGGAGGGCCGTAAACTGTGTGGTGTCCAACGGCACGAAGTCGTCAGGCATAATGCCACCGCCTCCGTAAACCGTGCGATGACGGCGAAGCGTCTGGCATTTCAGCGAGTCAGCGAAGCGGATGGAGTCGGCAGAATAAAGCTCGCCGTGCTTGAATCGCTTCTCGATATCATGGGCATAATCCTCACGGTCACCCTTCTCGTATGGCTTCTGGATGCATCGTCCGGCAGGAGTGTAGTAATGCGCAATGGTAAGACGAATCATCGAACCGTCCTCAAACTCTATCGGGCGCTGCACCAGTCCCTTTCCGAACGAGCGGCGACCGATGACCGTGGCGCGGTCGTGGTCCTGCATGGCTCCCGTGACAATCTCTGCTGCCGAGGCAGAATACTCATTTATGAGGACGCAGAGCTTGAGGTCCTGCAGCTTGCCGCCTCCGTCCGCCTTATATTCCATGCGATTCTGCGCCTTGCCCTCTGTATATACTATAAGATCACCCTTGCGTAGCAGTTCGTTGGCGATGTCGACGGCAGCCTTCAGATATCCGCCTCCGTTGTCCTGAAGGTCGAGAATGAGACTCTTCATGCCGGTACGCTTGAGTGAGTCGGTGGCTGTGACAAACTCGCCGTACGTCGTGGCACCAAACGATCCGATGCGGATGTAGCCCACGTGCGGACGAATCATATAATATGCGTCCAGCGTGTAGACGGGTATTTTGGCGCGGGCAACGGTGAAATGGAGCATCTCCTTCACGCCACGGCGCATGACACCAAGGCTGACCTTCGTGCCGCGCTTGCCGCGCAGACGGCGCATGATGTCTGAACGCTCCATCTTCACACCGGCTATGGTGGTGTCGTTGACGGTGATGATGCGGTCGCCGGCGAGGATGCCCACCTTCTCGGACGGACCCTTCGATACGGGCTGGATGACGAGAAGCGTGTCGCTCACCATATTAAACTGGATGCCGATGCCGTCAAACGATCCCTGCAGAGGTTCGTTCAGCGCCTTCGTCTCCTTGGCTGTGGTGTATGACGAGTGGGGATCGAGTCCCTTGAGCATGCCGCGTATGGCGTCCTCCACGAGCTTGTCCTCATTAAGCGTATCGACATAAAGACGATTGATGGCAAGCTCGGCAATCTGCAGTTTACGCAGCGGATTGTCGTGCTGTGCCGAGGCAATGGCTGCCACAAGCAGTGGCAGCATAAGAAGAATGTATTTCAGTCGTTTCATTTTTTACTCATTAAAATGTAGGAGGAAATCATAAGCTTAATCATTTAAAATTTCCTCCTCGGGCAAGTCCTCCTCCACGACAAGATTGTCTATGATGAAGTTCTGTCGTTCCATGGTGTTCTTTCCCATGTAGTATTCGAGGAGCTTCTGCACCTGGTCTGTCTTGTGCAACGTCACCTGCTCAAGCCTCATGTCGGGTCCGATGAAGTGAGCGAACTCGTCGGGCGAAATCTCACCAAGACCTTTAAATCGGGTTATCTCTGGGTCCGGACCGAGGTCGCGGATGGCCTGCAGGCGCTCCTCCTCGCTGTAGCTATAGCGTGTGATGAAGTCGCTCTTGCGCTCCTTGCCCGTGAGACGTGCGTCAGCCTCAGCCACCACCTTCTTGTTCTTTATCTTCGTGCGTCGGTTGCGGACGCGGAAGAGCGGTGTCTGGAGCACATAGACGTGTCCTTTCTTTATAAGGTCGGGGAAGAACTGGAGGAAGAAGGTGATGATGAGGAGGCGGATGTGCATGCCGTCGACATCGGCATCGGTCGCAACAATCACCTTATTGTAACGCAATGTGTCGAGTCCGTCCTCGATGTCGAGGGCAGCCTGGAGCAGATTGAACTCCTCATTCTCGTATACCACCTTCTTGGTCAATCCGTACGAGTTGAGCGGCTTGCCTCGCAGAGAGAACACAGCCTGCGTGTTGACATCGCGACTCTTCGTTATTGAACCGCTGGCCGAATCGCCCTCAGTGATGAATATGGCAGAGTCTTCCTTGCGGTCGTTCTTGGCATCGGAGTAATGGATGCGGCAGTCACGCAGCTTGCGGTTGTGCAGGTTGGCTTTCTTGGCTCGTTCACGCGCTATCTTCGTGACACCAGCCATTGCCTTTCGCTCCTTCTCGCTGCTTGAGATCTTCTGCTGCATCACTTCTGCCACGTCGGCATGGATGTGCAGATAGTTGTCCACCTCCTGCTTGATGAAGTCGCCCACATACTTGTTGATGCTCTCTCCGCCCGGAGCCATCTGCAAAGATCCGAGCTTAATCTTGGTCTGCGACTCGAACATCGGCTCCTCCACGTTGATGGCAATGGCAGCCACGAGGCCGTTACGGATGTCCGTAAACTCGTAGTTCTTCGAGAAAAACTCCTTTATGGTGCGTGCGATGTGCTCCTTGAAGGCGCTCTGATGGGTACCGCCCTGCGTGGTGTGCTGTCCGTTGACGAAGGAATGATATTCCTCGCCGTACTGGTCGGTATGCGTGAAGGCTATCTCGATGTCCTCGCCCTTCATGTGTATGATGGGATAGAGCGGTTCGGTGGTCATCGTGTCTGTGAGCAGGTCGGCGAGTCCGTTGCGCGACATGATACGCCTGCCGTTATACATGATGGTCAGACCGGAGTTGAGATAGGTGTAGTTGCGGAGCATCGTCTCCACGAAGTCGTCATGGAACGAGTAGCCGACGAAGAGTGTAGGGTCAGGCTGGAAGAAGATGTACGTGCCGTTCTCGTCCTCCGTTGGCTCCGTGACGTCGCTCTTCAGCACGCCACGCTCAAAGACGAGCGCCCTCACCGTGCCGTCACGGTAAGAGCGTACCTCGAAGCGGGAGCTGAGCGCATTGACCGCCTTTACGCCCACACCGTTCAGACCCACGCTCTTCTTGAACGCCTTCGAGTCGTATTTTCCTCCGGTATTGAGCATGCTGACCGCCTCAACGAGCTTGCCCTGCGGGATGCCGCGTCCGTAGTCGCGGACAGAAACGCTCTTGCGCTCCTCCACGTCCACTTCGATGCGCTTTCCGGCGTTCATCTTAAACTCGTCGATGGAGTTGTCCACCACCTCCTTCAGCAGGACGTAGATGCCGTCCTCAGGCAGGTTGCCGTCGCCGAGTCGTCCGATGTACATACCCGGACGCGTGCGGACATGCTCCATGTCGGAGAGATGTCGGATGTTGTCGTCGGTATATTGTACTGTTGGTTTCTGGATTTCTTCTTCCATATCTGTTTGTTAGTTGTCGGGATGTTGATGTTCTTACTGGATGGGTTTCTTATAGCAGCGTCTTCTCTTGTGGCACTCACGATCGAGATACTGCCACTGTCCCTGCACCTTCTCGTTGGTCTCCATCTCGACATGCGTCTCGCCCCACTCGAAGCCATACTTCTGATATCTGGGGATGAGGTCGTAAAAGAGGAGAGCGTTGGCGCCCTTTGAGCGATATTCGGGCAGAACGCCTACGAGCAGCAGGTCCACAACCTTGGTCTTGTGTTGCTTCAATGCACGGAGGATGTGAATCCATCCGAAGGGGAACAGGCGACCGCGGCGGCACTTCTGAAGCGCTCTGGTCAGCGACGGCAGCGTGATGCCCACACCGATGAGCTTATGGTCGGGCGTGTTCCAGTCCTCTATGAGCGAAACGAGACTGAGGTCAATCATCGGCAGATACATCTTGACGTACTGATCGATCTGGCGCTGTGTAAGCGTAGAGTAACCATAGAGGTCCTTGAACGTGGCGTTGATGACGTCGAAGATGCGCTGTCCGTATCCGTTCTCGCCGAAAATCTCGTCCTTGTTGAGTTTCTTGATGTGGAGATTATATCGCTTCTGAATCATCTCCGCCACCTTGGCGTACTTCTCCGGCATCTTCTCGGGCACGTAGAGCTTATACTCCACGTAGTCGTTGTCTTTCACCCAGCCACCCATGCGCTCCATGTGCTCAGGGTAATAGGCATAGTTGTAGGCTGTAGCCTGTGTGCCAAGCTCCTCAAATCCCTTGATGAGCATTCCCTCGGGGTCCATGTCGGTGAATCCGAGCGGGCCTACAATCTCGGTCATTCCCTTGGAACGTCCGTAGTCTTCCACCGCCTTGAGCAGAGCCGTGGACACCTCAATGTCGTCCACGAAGTCAATCCATCCGAAGCGGACAGCCTTTATCTGCCACTTCTCATTGGCGCTGTTGTTGATGATGGCAGCCACACGTCCCACCACCTTGCCGTCACGGTAGGCGATGAAGTATTCTGCCTCGCAGAAGTCGAATGCTGCGTTCTTGTCCTTGCGGAGCGTGTTCACCTCGTCAGTGTAGAGGTTAGGCGCATCATAGGGATTGCCTTCATAGAGGTCGTAATGGAACTCGATGAACGTTCTCAAGTCGCGTCGCGACTCCACTTTCTTGATTTCTATTGCTGACATGCTGTTTTCTTCTTTTTTGTTGATATATCGCTCCGGCATGCTTGGGGCGTTTCGGAGCCGTATCACTTTCTTTTATAAAGTCTTATGAAATGTCTTAATTTGCAAATATACTGAAAAATGAGCAAACGGACGAACCTTTGTCTTAGATTTGTTGTTATTCAGGCTGTTTTAGACTGTTAAGCCCATTTTTCTCTGCTTTATGTCACTCCTTGTGCGTTATGAGAAGCACATGCTCGCCGCCGTCTGTGGTGGTGGCGAAGATATACGTATCGCCGCCGTCTTTCAGCTTCAGCTTCTTGCGCAATACAGCCACGGTCATGGGAAAATTTCGCACAGTGATGTTGGCGCTGGTGACATTGCGCAGAGCCTCTTTCAGCTGCCGTTTGTTGAAGGACGTAACGGTGTCTATGGCAAACCGTCTGCCGGGGAAGCCCTGGATGAGCTGCTCGGAGGTGAAGAGATGGCTGTTGTCGCTTATCTGGCGGGCGCCGAACGTCAGTTCCAACTCGCGGAAACATCCAGCTTTCATGACCGAAGCGTTAGGCTCATAGAGGTAAGAGGGGGTGTGGTCGGCGCCGAGAAGGGGCGACAACATTGCGTTCTGAGAAGTCATATCGTCCTGCTGAGATGCATGCTGTACGTCTATCGCATAACCGCCGTCTGATGTATAGCGGAAGGAGAAGGAGGACGATGGGAGGTCGGCGCATCTTACGCCTACGTAATCGTGCTTGGCGGCTTGCGTATTGTCGTCCTCATGTGCATCGCCGCACTTCATGTCGAGGGTAAGCAGGAGTTCCTTGCACTCTCCGTCCACTGCCACTATGTCGACGTCGGTGACAAGAGGATGAAGGTCAGAGACGGCTTTGTGCCAATCGAGCATCGGCGAGAGCTTTATCATCACGAAGCGTGCCTTGCGACGGAGGTCAGGAAGCAGTTCCATCACGTCCGGCGTGCAGTCAGAAATGGCAAAGGTTCGTGCTCCGTGGGCGTCACGGCGTGCAGGGTCGATGAATATAAGGGTCTGAGGGTCGATAGTACGTAGCTGCTCCACGGCATCGCCGCACACCACCGAGGCGTTGTCGGCACCGAGCACCTGGAGGTTATGCTCCACGACTTGGCACAGTTCGGCGTTGCGCTCCGTGTATTGCGCACGGCGGAAGTGGCGCGAAACGAAATAGAAATCAACGCCGAAACCGCCCGTAAGGTCTGTCATGGAATACCCGTAGCCTTTATTCGAAGCATCTTCCTCGCCCTTAAACGAATCCATTAGCCGACGAACAGCCTCAGCCTTATACAGCGCCGTAGCCTCCGAAGAGCATTGCTCCATGGAGAGGTGTGGCGGATAGACGATGTCTCGGTTGGCGGCAAAGGAGGGCAACTTGCGTCTTGCCGCCTGCCATCCCTGTATCTGAGAGAGGGCATAGGGCATGTCTACGTCAGGAAAGCGCGATGCCTGAAGAGCAAGCTGACGAGGATCGTCGGTGCGATGGGCAACGATAAATTCGGCTGTTGTCATGAAAGATGTTATTCGTTGATTGATAATTGTTTTACGGGTGCAAAGTTACTACTTTTTAATATGTCTGAGAGATATAAATGATGTATTTTGTGTTCGATATGTAAGATTGAGATTGCAAAATACATATATAAATAAAAATACAAAGAAAAATCCTGCTATTTTTTTTGCCAATTACGGTTCCTTTGCTACCTTTGCCAAAGATTGCACAATGAGCGGTCATTTGCGCAATTTCCATGACAAGACTCTTATACACTTAAACAAAAAATATGGAACCTATCTTTAACTTAAAATCCTTGCCCGAGCGTCTGCGTTCGCTTGGAAAACGCGTTACAGTAGCTGTAGCATGTCCTGCTGACTCACACACTGAAGAAGTGGTGGAGCGTAGCATCCGTGAAGAAATCGCCGACTTTATCCTTGTCGCTGTGGCAGGTAAAGAGGCAGTGGCTAAGCGTCTTCTCGCCGATTATCCCGAACACGTGGTAATCATTGACGCTGAAGACGATGACGACGCTGCCCGTAAAGCTGTGTGGGAAGTACACGAAGGACGTGCCCAGGTATTGATGAAAGGTACCATTAACACCGACAACCTCCTGCGTGCAGTGCTCAACAAGGAGCGTGGCATCCTCATCAAGGGCAGTGTGCTGACACACATCGCCATCGCAGAGACTCCGCAGCTTCCGCACCTTCTCTTCTTCTCTGACGCAGCAGTTATCCCCTACCCCACATACGAGCAGTTTGACGCCATCGTGGGATACATCACAGACACATTCCGTAGCATCACCGGCAAGGCTGTTCCACGCGTTGCCCTCACACACTGCACGGAGAAGGTAAGTGAGAAGTTCCCGCTCACACTCAGCTATGAGCAGATCAAGGCTGACGCCGCCAACAAGAAGTACGGCGAGGTGGAGATTGCAGGACCGATGGACGTAAAGACTGCTTGCGACGCAGAGAGCGGTGCTCTGAAGGGCATCAGCTCGCCGGTTGTGGGCAATGCCGACATCCTCGTTATGCCTGACATCGAGGCAGGCAACACATTCTATAAGACACTCACGCTCTTCGGTGACGCCACCATCGCCGGCATGCTGGCTGGTACGACTGTTCCGGTAGTGGTTACGTCACGTGCCGACTCAGCTGACTCGAAGTTCTACAGTCTGGCTGCCGCTTGTCTGAAGGCTTTGAGATAAATCCTCACACAGCAAACCCCTTTGAATAGCCCTAAAAAATAAAAGAAAAACATAATCAACAATGAAAAGAATATTTGTCATCAATCCTGGCTGTACATCCACAAAGGTGGCAGTATACGAGGACGAGAATCCCGTTTGGACCTCCGACGGCTTACATGACCCAGCAGAAATAGATAAGTTCTCTACCATCAACGAGCAGTATGAATATCGCAAGGACTTCGTGCTCAACCTTCTTAAGGAGGCTGGCATTCCCTTGAAGTTTGACGCTGTCATCGGTCGTGGCGGTCTGCTGAAGCCGCTTCAGGGTGGCGTTTATGCCATCAACGAGCTGATGAAGAAGGACCTCTGGAACGCCAAGCACCAGCACGTATGCAACCTCGGTTCGCTTATCGCTGACGAAATAGCACACGAGTGCCACTGTCCTGCTTTCATGGCTGACCCCGTTGTGGTGGACGAGATGATGACACGTGCACGCTATACCGGCCTACCCTTCATGAAGCGTGAGTCTATCTTCCATGCTCTTAACGCTAAGGCAGCCTCACGCCGTTACGCCCGCTCCATTGGCAAGAGCTATGAGGAGCTCAACCTTGTGGTGGCTCACCTCGGTGGCGGCATCTGCGTATCTGCCCATCATAACGGTAAGGTTATCGACGTAAACAACGCCTTGAACGGTGAGGGCCCGATAGCTCCCGAGCGCTCTGGCACACTGCCCGCTGACCAGCTCGTTCGTCTTTGCTTCTCTGGCAAGTACACACAGCACGAGGTGATGAAGATGCTCTCTGGCAACGCCGGTTGTCAGGCTCTTCTCGGCATGAAGGACATGAGAGAGATAGAGCGTCACGCTCTGGCTGGCGAGCAGCCGTTCGCTGAAGTACTGGAAGCAATGCTCTATACCGTATCAAAGCAGATTGGAGCAATGGCTGTGGCTCTCTGGGGCAAGGCTGACGCCATTATCCTCACGGGTGGTATTGCACACAGCAAGTACTGCGTGGAGGAAATCAAGAAGCAGGTGGAGTTCCTCGCTCCCGTCGTGGTTCTCCCCGGCGAAGGCGAAATGCGCTCACTCGCATTCAACGCTCTCGGCGCTCTCAACGGAGAACTGCCCATCCAGGAGTACGTGTAAGGAATTAGGAATTACGATTCTGGAATTCTGATTCAGGAATAAAATAATAGGAGTTGTTCAGGATTAGGCATGACCTAATTCAGAACAACTCCTAATTCGTTATAGGGGAACCATTAGCAATGGTTTTGAAATTAAGCTAACTATAGGAGCCGCGGGCATTCCTGCCTGCGGCATTGTAGCAAGAAACTCAGCAAGTTATAGCTGCTTGCAGCACCCAATATATACAAAAAACTCCTCCCTTCTCTTCTTTCCCAAATTGAGAAAGACGGGGATGGAGGAGTTTTTATTTATCTGCTATCGCTTGCTTATTTCACCACGAACTTGACGTCGTACTGCTTGCCGTCGGCAACGACAGAAGCGATGTAGACACCAGGTGCGGCTGCGGAAGCGAGCTTCACTGTGGTTACTGAACCAGCCTTGACGTTAGAAGCATCTGCCTCGCCTACGAGCATACCACCGTTGGTAAGGATGGTTATCTTTGCGTCAGCTGCGTCCATGCCCAACTTGACGTAAACGACGTCGCCATCAGCAACGGCTGCAATCATTCCATCGCCAAGTGTTACGGCGTCGATGCCAGTGGCATTAACCACTGCAAGCGAGATGGTCTGTGTTGTAGAAGAATTCTCTGAGTCGGTGGCAACGATGTTAAGCTTGGTGTAACCGAGGCGGTTACCACTTACTACGAAGCCGTTGGCAGAGCCATAAACCTGAGCGACCGACTCGTCAGCAGTTGTCACCTTATACGTCATCTCGTCGCCGTCAGGATCCTTGAAGAGCGTGTTGTAATATACAACCTGCGAAACAGTGCCCTTGCCGACCGTCATATCCTTCTCACCGATAAACTCAGGAGCACGGTTGGTGAAGATAACGGAGTAGTCGACAGTTGTGGTGCCGGCATTGCCGTTCGCGTCAGTGGCGTTAATCTCGAACTTGTGCGGTCCGACATTCTCCTTGCCATACTCAGGATTGAGGGCAACAGTCATCTTCAGAGTCTTGCCTGCAGCAACGTTGAACGTTCCGTCAGTAAGAGTGATGCCTTCCTGAGTGCCGTTCTCGTTGCAGTATTCAGCCACTGTAGCGAAACCGCTCTGGTCGTTCACGCTTACTGTGAAGGCGTCGCCGTCAAGGTCGCTGACTGTTACTGGTACGTTAGTGGTGATGCCCTGCTTGGCTGCTACGACAGCCTCAGTAGCCTCAACAACCGGTGCACCGTTCTTGTCCATGAAGATGTGATAGTTGTACGTCTTATTGGCAGGATCGTTGGTGCGAACTACGAGAGTGGCCTTGTTGTTGCGTGTGAAGTAAGCACTCTTGGCGTTAACGCTGAACTTCAGCGGCAGCGTTCCCTTAGCCTTCACCTCACCGGCTGTATTCTCGTTGAGCAACTTAATCCACGGCTCGCCCTCTGTGCGCTGAACGCAGGTCATGAAGTAGCCGAAAGCGCCAGTTGACTGCACGCCGTCATAGATTTCCTCGATGTCCACCCATCCGCCGAGAGCCTTAAGATGAGCCATATAGCGTCCAGGTTCCATGTCGCCGTCCTTAGAAGCCATGAGAGCAGACGACTTATATCCGGCAGGATACTTCATCACTACATAGAAGGTATCGGTAGGATTGATGTATACCGGCTTGTCGAAGGTGAGCATGTAAGGCTTACCCTGATAACCCATCTCGCCCGGTTCCTCCGAGTCGACATGCAGCTTGCCGTGTCCTACGGTGCGCTCCGTTGCCGTAACGTCGTTGCCGAGGATGATGCTTGCCTCGATGTCCACGTTCTCCAATGTGCCGACAGTGCCGACAAAGTAGAGGTCGGTGACGTTGAAGCCTTCAGCCGGTGCCTCGTAACGTGTAGCAGCATAGAAGTTCTCGTCGAGAGCCTTGTCGCCACTACCCATAAGGGCAGCGATGGCGCTTGTAACCGGATTGAGAACCGGATGATAGAGTACGGGATACTCGAAGTCGGTCGGGACGTCATAGAAGAACTTCTGGTCGTCCTTCACCACCTTGTTCATACCCATCGCCTTTCTTGCCTTCTTGCCATTGATAGGCTGGCATCCGTTCTCCAGATAGGTCTTCACCTCTGCGAGAGACGGCTTGGCAATGACGTTATATGCAGAGAACGGCAGTTCTTCGTCGTAGTCGTTGTATTCCACAACAGCGTCGCGTCCAGAAGGACTGAGCTGAAGGTCGTACGTAAGCTTGTATCCACCGTTGTTCTTCATGTTGGCAGAAACCTCGCCGACATAATCGTCAGATACGTTAGAGATGCGAATCTCGTTCTTGTCGAATGCCAGAACCGGAGCCTCTGTGATGTTCAGCTTCACGTTTGTGGTCTTCATATCTACACCGAGTCCTTCCACATTGAAGGTCATCGTGTAGTCCTTCTGGTGTACCTTAGATACATTATAGAGTCCGATGCGGAACTTCAGCGGTTCCTTACCCACTACGAGCGGTTCCATCATGCCCGACTCGTACGGCATCCATACCTTCTGGACGTCGCTTGCAGCAAGCGGACCGGGATCGGCACCGCCACCATTCTCATTAGGAATGTATACCTCAAGCGAAGCCTCAGGCATTGCCCACGGGTCAGACTCGTCTGCCATGAACATGTCTGAATTAACGTCAGTGACAGTGAATGCGCGTGTTCCCTTGTTAACGACAGAGAACTCGTAGTAAGGCTGCGACATTGCAGCAGCGTCAACGGGCTGCTCTATGACGAGAGTCTCCGGGAATTCGGCGTCAGCCTCACCGGTGATGTTCATCTTGACGGGCACGCTGACATTCTCGTTCTGCGGGTCGTTGGTCTTGATGTTGAGCGCATATTCGTATGTGTCGGCAAGCTGGTCTGCCAACAGCGTTACGGGCATATTGACGCTCTCACCAGGAGCTACAGAATAGTTCTTGTAAGGCATAAACTCTACGGCGTTGCCGGAGTTGATATACATGTCTGAAGGATTGATACCGCGAGTCTCCGAGTGGTCCATGATGCCGCAGAGTCCGAAGACACCGAGCTGGAATCCATCAGGCGAAACGAGATACTGGAACTTGAAGGTTCCGTCCTTGCGCATGATGAGCTGGAAGTTCATTCCTGACATCATCGTGTTGCCATAGTTCTTGAATGTCACCACGCAGTTGTCGTCATTGGCCTTATAGTAAACGCCGTCTGACGAAGGAGTATTCATAGAGTGGTTGCCCCAGAACGGACAGATGATGTTGCTGTAGAAGGTCTCTGTGGTAGGCAGACTTGCCGGCGGTTCGGGGAACTGCTTGTAGTCTTCCACGGGAGCATCGAACGATACAAAGCCTGTATTGTAGATATACATCTCCTTATACTTCTTGCCATAGAACGGGAACTCGAACGGAAGCTCCACCTTCTTGAAGTCTGTCTTGTCGATATAGTACGAGTAAGGCATGTGTTCGGTGTAGTCGTCCACGATGTCAATCCACTCGAACGGTACGTCAAAGCCGTCGCTCTTGGCGCGGAAGATATAGTCCACACTTGACTTGCCCTCTTCCTCGATGAGGTCCATCGGGCGATACCATGTCTCGGGCTGCGGGGCGAAGGTAAGTGTCTCGTCACCGTTGTTGGCAATGGCGATGTCGTCACGTGTTACGTTAACGCCATACGGAGTGGTGCTTTCGATGGTCTCGGGAGTGATGTTCCATACCGGAGCACCGATAACCTCACCCTTAAGGTTCACGCTTGTGGTCTTGCCGTCCCAGTAGCTGATGACGAGCACGTCACTCACGTTACCCTTATTCTCTGTGGGCAGCGTCACGGCGATGTCCTTGCTCTGACCTGCGGGAACATTAAATCCTGACTTGATGTCGTCAGCAACAGTGAACTTGCCAGACTTGACAGCCACCTTTCTTACCTTGAGGACATTCTTACCGTTGTTAGAAAGAACCACGGTGCGCTTCTGCTGCGAAGTGCGGAATACCTTACCGAAGTCCACTTCCGTTGCGTCCACACCTGCCTCAGCCTTGAGATTGGTGCCGGTGATGTTGGCCTTGAGAGCGATATTGGCGCTCGGGGTCAACGGGTCGTTAGAGATAACTGTGAGATAATTGGTCAGTTCGCCTGCATAGAGGTCGTCACCGGCAGCGAGTGTCACGGTGATGTCCTTGCTTTCTCCGTTACCGATATATCCGTCCGTGCTTGACAGACTCTTTATCATCGACTTGGAAGGAGCCACAATCTTGATGGCGCTACCCGTCTTGATGTCGTAGTAAGGAGCGTCTACGCTTGAATTCTGGCTGTGTACCATAGCAGCGTCGGTGAATACGCATGCGTCCTTTGCAGCGATGTCGCTGACACCGACGAAGTTGTTGCCTCCGCTACCGAACACGCCAGCCGGTGTATAATCGTCATAATAAACCTCCACGCTTCCGTCCGGGCAGAGAGCCATGTGGAAGCTCAGTGTGGTAACCTCGCCGGCACCGTTGGTGGCAGGCGTAACCACATCCTTGAAGATGACGTAGAACTTGCCGTCCTTACGTCCGCAAGTAACCTTGGAGTTGGCTCCCATATCCATCCAGCCTGAGTTGGTGTAGGCTGATACGTAGCCGAGTCCGTCAACACAGTCGCCGGTGGGCACCATACAAGAGATGCGGCCCTCCATAGGCAACATTGACAAGCCACCGTATGAAGATACGTAAACCTCCTCATACTCCTTGCCGTAGAACGGGAACTTGAAGCCGAGCTTCACTGCCGACGACTGCCAGTTGTTGGTGGTGAACTGTGATGTGAGGTCCATAGGATCAGAAAGCTCCGGTACCGGCTCGTAGCTGAACGAGTTGTCGCCAGCCACGTTCGACTTGATGGTGTAGCCGAACTTGTGTACGCGCTGCTTGCTTCCGTCTATCTTCTTTGAAGAATACTTCGGGAAGACATACTGGAGAGGATAGTTGCCGGTGTTCTTGATGGTCACCACAGCTGTCTTCTCGCTTCCGCCAACCTTGAGATTGCCGAGATCATACTCATTTTTCGCTATTTCCATCTTGGCTGGCATCGAAGCCACACCGCGAACTATGAACGAATAAGTCTGTCCGCTCTTGTCCTTGAGTGTAATGGTGCTTGTCACGTTGCCTTCCTTAGTAGGCTTGAATGTCACGGGCAGCAGACCTGAGGCACGTGCCGCTACGTTCATCATACCCTTGCTAACGTCAAACTGGTCTGAAGAGGATGTGACGTCGCCCGATGAAGCCTGGATGTATCCCCACTTACCGCCGAATACGCCGTAACCGCTGTTGGTGAGTTCCACTCTGATGGTCTTCTCCTGACCTACGAGGAGGCTACCGAAGTCGACAAGCTGCTGGCTGTGAAGCTCAGGCTTGTTGCCCTTTACGGTCATCGTGAGTGCCACCTGGCTCTTCGAGTCTGTTGCCTCATTGGTCTTCAGATGGAGGTTGAAGTTATACGTACCGTTGACAAGCTTCTGTCCGTCGTTACGCATTGTCACCGCCTGGCTCTCGCCCGGACGAACCTCACCGCTGATAGGCTCCGGCGAGAGCACTGCGCTCCAGTCGGGGTTCTGGCTGATACACTGCACAGCCCAAGTAAGCTGGTCAGACACTGCCTCGAAGCTTGAGCCCTTGAGCACCTCGCTGAGCTGTGTCCATGTGTTGCCGTTGTCAGAGCTGTAGAAGCTGTACTGTGCTATGTCCTTCTGGTCAGACTTGCCTGCACCGAGCGGATTCTTTGCTCCTGCCGGGAACTTGGCAACCACCCAGAAGCTCGAACCCGGTGCAAAATAAATCTGCTCCTGAAGGTTCAGTTTCCAGTTGTAAGCCCAGAAGTCATAGGGAACGGTCTGGATAAGGCTTGCCGTAGAGATGGAGCGTGCTCCGTCGTAGATGGCAATCTCCGGATTGGTTCCGTTATGTCCCTGGAATCGCAGACCGGTAAGGTTGAATCCGTTAGGATACTTACGCTTGTCCACATAGAAATACTGTGCCATGGCGTTCGGAAGCTTGAGGTCCGACTCGCCTATGTAGCTGTAAAGCACCTTCGAATAAGTAAGCGTGTCAGGCCAGTCTGCTGCGTAATAGTCAGACGAAGCAATGGTGTTGGCCTTTGCAAGCATCGGGCTTACTGTGCCTGAGAATTTCACCATCTGACCCGGCTGCGGCTTCTCGTTGCGTGCGCTCGTAGAGATGGAGACGCGCTTTGTGGCTGCCTCAAGCTCGTACTTGAGCACACCCTCGCCGGCATTCTTCACGTTGAAGCTTGTCTCGCCAACCAATGACTTGCTGGCGTCCACTGCCATTGAGAGCGAAGTCTTGTCAAGCTCCACCTTAGGACCGGCGTTTGTCGTAGCCGACTTAATCGGCGACACTGCCGAAGCCTTACCCCAACGGTTGTAGGCAACAATGGCAAAGTAATACTTAGTGGTGGCTTTCAGACCGTTAAGCTCGTAAGCCATCTTGTCGCCGGAATACTTAAACTTGGTATCCACCGACACTGAAGGAAGCGAGTTGAGATTGTCCGAAGCACTGAATTCCTCCGTGCTATAATATATAACATGGTGGTCGATGCTCTTCTCCTCGCTCTCGGGGATGGTCCACTCGATGAGAGCATTGTCATGCGACGGCGTTACGGTGAAGTCAGCCACAGCGTCAGGCGTGCTGCCTTCCTTGCCCTGCAATGCCTTGTAAGCATCGATATATCCTGAACCCATCAGTCCTACGTAGTCGGGGTTCTGCGTATACATATCGTTCACGGATGTGGTAAGGAGCGTACGCAGCGTCTCGTTGGAGAACTGCTTGTTGCCATACTTCGAGAGGATGAGCGCGGCAATACCCGAAACGTGCGGACATGCCATTGACGTACCCTCGTTATATCCGTATGTGCTGCCCGGAAGGGTGGAGAGCACACCATACTGCTGTCCGCTGTCCATAAGACCGCCGGGGGCAGTCACGTCCACCCATGAGCCACGGTTGGAATAATAAGCCACGCTTCCGTCTGAAGCCAACGCGCCTACTGCCACAGCTTCGTCGAGGCAACCGGGATAGAAGTCGCCTTCCTCGCCGTTGTTACCGGCTGCGAAAATACAAAGACCGCCGTTCATCTTCTCGCCGCCACCGTTGGCGGTGAAGTAACGCACAGCCTCAGAGACAGCCACGTCCTCGTCGCCTGCCATACCCATACCCCAAGAGCACTGGGCTATGCTGGCGCCACGGTCGGCAGCATATACAAGGGCAGCGCCGAAGTCAGCCACTGCCGAACTGCTTGCACGTGAGTCGAACACCTGACAAACCATCATCTTCACACCGCCGGTACCATCCGAGCCACCAGCCACACCACCGACACCGATGCCGTTGTTGTTCGTGGCGCCCACCGTACCTGCCACGTGCGTGCCGTGGGTATGAGCGTTGATATTGGCAGAGTTTATCACGAAGTTATATCCATAGATGTCGTCCACGAATCCGTCGCCGTCATCGTCCACGCCGGGCTTGCCGTTAAGCTCTGCCTCGTTTATCCATAGATTGTCCTTGAGGTCGGGATGGTCAATCTGGAAACCACCGTCGATAATTGCGACGATGACGTCCTTCGAACCGGTCACGCCCGATTCCCATGCCGGGAAAAGGTTGATGTCGGCACCAGCCTTCGTTCCGTAGATGTGTCCGTCGTTGTAATAATGCCACTGGTCGGGCAGCAACGGGTCGTTAAACGGCATTGTGGATGCCGCTCTCTGCGCCCTCGCAATAGTCGATGGCGACACCGGCAGGTAGTTCTGGTCGTCAGGAATGCTGTAGACCGGTATGCGCTGTGCATACTGTACGCCGAGCGTCGAACGATAAAGGTTACGAGCTTGCGCCGGTGTCATCGCCTCATTGTTGTAGGTGATGTCATACCAGAGGTCGAGGCCGAACGCCTTGTGTTTTTCCTCGTCTTTACCCGCATATGGGAAGACGCGCTTCATGCTCACTGCACCAAGCTTCGACGCCGTGACGTCGAGCTGCTTGACACCCGTCTTTACATAGCGTGCACCTGCCTTGAGCTTACCGTCGGTAGGGAGCTTTGCGGCTTCCACGAGTGACGCCACCTCCCTCTGGAGCTTGACGCGCACCACGCCCTCCGCAAACTCCGTTTTGCCTTTAGCAAGCGGCTGCGCCATCGCCTCGCCGCCCGACATCGTCAGGAGTGCAAGACAAAGAGTGGTCAGTTTGTTCTGCATAGTGTTATACTTTAATGTTATTAAATAATAATGTTATTCTTCAGTGCTATTAGAAAACAAAGATTGAGATAAGCAAAGGTAATAAATTATATTAAATAACAAGAAGAAATACTACGAATTTCCATAAATACACTAAAATATCTTACAAACTATAAAATATTAAGATATAAGTAGTGACAAATAAATATATTAAAAAAGGTGTATCAAAACGCCGTCACACGTTCTGATACACCTTTATTATATATAGGCTGTATGCTTACTTAAGGCCCAACTCCTTGATGAGACGGTCAGCATTGCCCCACTTGTCCATGAGGTAAATCATGTAGCGGACGTCCACGCCGATGCAGCGTGCCAGACGCTTGTCAAACCAGATGTCGCTTGAGAGCGAATCCCAGTTGCCGTCGAAAGCCAGACCGATGAGGCGTCCCTTACCGTCGAACATAGGCGAACCTGAGTTGCCGCCGGTGATGTCGTTGTTGGTAAGGAAGCAGAGCTGCATCTTGCCAGTGGTCTTGTCGGCGTACTTGCCGAAGTCGTTGGCAGAGAGAAGCTTCTTCATGATAGGCTCAGCCTGGTAGTCGATGGTGCCCTTCTCGCCTGACTCCATCTTGCGAACGATGGATGCAGCGTCGGTGTAATAGCCTGAGGGCTCGCCGTTGAGCAGATAGCCGCCCACCTGACCGTAAGAGAGACGCATTGTGAAGTTGGCGTCAGAGTAGTGAGGAAGCTCCTGCTCGTAGCGCACTTTGGCGTCGCAAAGATACTTCTCCTGCTCCTCGATGGCGTCATACACGCTGCTCATAACGTCGTAGCACTTGTCGTACACAGCCTTCACTGCCTTGGCATACTGATAGCCGGGGTCCTTGGCGAGAGCCTTCTCTGTCAGCGTAATCTTCTTGCCGGACTTCATGATAACGGAGTTCTTGTAGAGATAGTCTACGTACTTGCGGCTGTCACCTGCGAACTTTTCCTCAATGGTCTTATAGAACTCAGGCAGTTCTTCCTTCTTTACATACTGACGATAGTTGTCAATCAGCGCTGCCATTACGTCCTTGTCGAGAGCCTCATCCCACTCGTCGCTGTTGTCAGTGAAGGTGTAGTAGGTCTTCTTCTTGCTATTCTTCGGCATCATGCCGATAAGGGTGAGCGCACGAGTATTAAACTCGCTGGTTCTTGCGAATGTCTCGCGCCATACTGTGGCGAGCTTGTCAGCGTCGAAGCGTGTGGCGTAAAGTTCTTTCATCTTCTGGAAGTCGAGCTTGCCCTTGAGGTAGCCGGTCCACTTCTGGAATTCCTCGATGCGATCCTCGAAGTCTGCCTTCTGGCGAACGATGCCCACAGAGTCGATACACTTGTTCATACCCAGTGAGTTCTTCCAGTAGTTGGAGCTCTGAGCGTACTTCGAGTCATACTTGATACGTACACCCTCGTCGGCACGCATGTGCTTTATCATCACCTCCTGCTTCACGCCGCGTATCTGAGCGCGGGGAGCGTTCTCGGCGTCGCGCATCTCGCGGATGCCGTAGCTTGAGAGATAGCGCTCCGTGCTGCCAGGATAACCGATGGTCATAGCGAAATCGCCTTCCTTATATCCGTCCATCGACACCTGAGCCCAATGCTTCGGGTGGTAGGGCACGTTCTGCTTGTTGTATGCAGCCGGACCGTTGGTGTTGGGGTCGGCGTAGATACGGAATACAGAGTAGTCGCAGGTCTGGCGCGGCCACATCCAGTTGTCGGTCTCGCCGCCAAACTTACCCATCGACTTAGGTACGGTGAAGACAAGACGGAGGTCGCGGAATATGCGGTATGTGGTGGCGTAATACTTATTGCCCTCATAGAACGGCTTGATTTCGAGTTCGAGACTCGGGTCCTTTGCGTGTACAGCCTTAATCATCTCGTTCTCCACGTCGTTGAGAAGCTTCTCTCGCTCCTTGCGGTCCATTGAGTTGATGCCACGCTTCTCCAGTTCGGGAGTGATGTCCTGCTGGTCCACCATGAAGCTCACGAACATGTTCTTGCTGGGGAGCTCCTCCTCGAACGACTTGGCATAGAAACCATTGAGCATGTAGTCGTGCTCCACTGTTGAGTTGGCACGGATGGCTTCGAAGCCGCAGTGATGGTTGGTGAACACCAGACCGTCGGGTGATACCACTACGCCTGAGCAGAAGCCAGAGAAGTTTACGACAGCGTTCTTGATGGCGTCATCGCTCTTGTAGAGCTGGTCGTAAGAGGGCGAGAAGCCGTAGCTCTTCATCTGCTCATACACCGCCTGCGGCAGGTTGTAGAGCGTCCACATGCCTTCGTCGGCATGAGCGGCAGCCGAAGAGAGCATAAGGGCTGCAGCCATAAGGAGGTTTTTCTTTTTCATGTAATCTTGATTTGGTTTGTTGTTGGTATTTATTGATATATATGTTTCGCGATATTATATAGATAATGTATATACGTCTACTTTCTGAAATACTTTCCCACTACGGGCAGACTCTTCAGCGGCAGGTCGTGATAGACGATGTGTGCCACGAAAGCCAGCACCAGTATAGTGTTGACGGCGAGGGCGAAGAGCTTGGGCAGGTGACCGTTGGAGTAGTTCATGCAGAAATAGAATAGGGCTGCTATAGCCACGTACACGCCTATCGACTTGAGCGGATATGCGATGGGATACTTCTTCTGACCTACGAGGTAAGACAGCACCATTGCCGTGCCGTAACCTGCCACGCCGCCCCATGCGCAAGCCATGTAGCTGTAACGTGGAACGAAGATTACGTTGACGGCGACGAGCACCACGCAACCGGCTGCGGAGAACCATGCGCCATAAATGGTCTTGTCGATGAGCTTATACCAGAACGAGAGGTTGAAGTAGATGCCCATCATTATCTCGGCTGCCATTACGATAGGCACGACACGCAGACCGGGCCAGTAGCTCTCGTTGGGGATGATGTAGCGCAGCACGTCGAGGTAAGCGATGACCACGAGGAAGGCAAGGAGAGTGAAGATGATGAAGAACTTCATCGCCTTGGCGTAAGTCTCGCGGTTGTCCTTATCCTTCGACTTACCGAAGACGAAGGGCTCGTAGGCATAGCGGAACGCTTGCGTAATCATAGCCATAATCATGGCTATCTTTGTGGCAGCGCCATAGATGCCGAGCTGTGTCTTCTCGTCCGTTCCTTCATAGAGGTAGGGGAAGATAATCTTGTCGAGAGTCTGGTTAAGGATGCCGGCGATGCCAAGCACGAGGAGCGGCCAGGCATAGCGGAGCATGCGGCGCCATAACTTAACGTCGAAGCGCCAGCGAAATCCGGTCAGCTCCTTCCAAAAGCATGCAAGAACCACGGCAGTGCAGACGAGGTTTATATAGAACACCATGCCCACGTCCACCGTGAAGTGCTCGTCGTAGAGTCCGAAGGGATTGAGGCGAAGAGCTGGCAATACCAGGAGGTAGAGCAGGTTGAGGACGATGTTGAGGATGATGTTGATAAGCTGCAGGGCGGCAAACTTGAGCGCCTTCTTCTGATAACGCAGATAAGCGAAGGGAATGCACTTGAATGCGTCAATGGCAACGCAGACAAACATCACCGCCACCCATGACTGATGGTCGGGATATTTCATGAACGTGGCTATCTGGGGCAGGAAAGCGAAGACCAGCGCTATGAAGAGCGCAGCTGTTCCTCCAACGGACATGAGCACCGTGGAATAGACAGTCTGAGGGTTCTCCTCCGTCTTGTTGACATAGCGGAAGAAGGTGGTCTCCATGCCGTAAGTAAGGACGACAAGGAGGAGCGCCGTATAGGCGTAGATGTTGGTGACGACGCCGTACTGTCCGCCCGCTGCGGCAAAGGCTGTTGTC
>ERZ507784.76-NODE-76-length-26291-cov-5.60798_pt1 | contig 26291 bp, 27 predicted proteins | sample MGYA00512662_ERZ507784 | MGnify/ENA metagenome assembly ERZ507784
CAATAGTGCCACTTTTATCATGCAATAGCGCTACTTTTACACTCTAATAGTGGCACTATTGCATGATAAAAGTGGCGCTATTGTTATGCTCGGCTGCTGTTTGTGCAGCAGTATACCGTAAAAACAGCAAACTAGAACTCCAGAATCAATTTTTATTTTGTAACATGTTTTTACTCTTTGTACGATATTTGCATGGTGGACAAGAAGACTTTTCTAATGACCGATCTGGGTTAAATTAAGTTAAGCAATTGTATTTTCAAGATTATTTATATATATTTGTAAATATAAAATGGAAAACGTAAAAAGAATTAATTATGAAAAAACTTCTGACTTTTTTCCTGTTATTCTATAGTATAATAGGATTTGCATTTGAAACGAATGCAAACTTTGGTATAAAACAACAGAGTTCAACAGAAGGATACCGACAGTATATTGGAAAGCAATTTTTTTTCCGTGAAGCTTATGGACAATTAGAAACATGGTATAAAAGTGGGTTTAAGTATAAAGATTCATATGCAGGAAAAATATTTACTCTTACCAAGATTTCTACAAAAGATGTAGTTTTAAATGGCAAACCTAATAAAGAAATCTCAATACAGGCAGTTAGTTTTGATGGTCAATCAATGGTCAAATTCAAAGGTTATGAAGAAGTTTCTGTTAAATATATTGAAGGGAGTGGAGTAAAGAGCTATCCTTTAATTGGATGGATGCCGATTGTCTTTACTGAACCTTTCGATGAATTTAAGAATAAGCATATTGGTGAAACAATTACAAATGACATTGTTAAAGATCAATATGAAATTACAAATTGTTATTTTGGAAAAGGCGAAGGAGAAACTTATGCCACATCTGAAATTAATGTTTACGTAAAAAATAAGAGAACGGGAGAGGGGCTTTCTTGTCTTTATTCAAAAGTAAATATTGCTCCTTTTGCTGAAGCTTTAGATGGATATTACAAGACAGCATTGGTTAAGGTTGAAAAACCAGAAGATTCAACAAATCGTTATGGAGAGACGAAAGTAATAACTGACGAAGGTGTAGATAAATATTCATATACAGATAGCATTATAGACATATTAATTTATGGAACGAATGAACAATTTAATTTTGTCTTAAAAAATATCTCACAACACTCCCTCAGATTGATATGGAATGAGGCTGCATTTGTAGGATTAAATGGTACTTCATCAAAAGTGATGCATTCTGGTGGAATTAAGTATTCGCAAAGAGAAAATGATCAACCGGCTTCAACAATAATAAAAGGAGCTAAACTTGATGATTGTGCAACCCCGACATCTAATGTCTATTATGATGATGGATATACTTTAGGAAATACAATATATGGGAATGGCTGGAAAACACGCTCGATGTTCCCTGAAGAATATATAGGAAAAGAAATTGGAGAGATAAAACTAATGCTTCCAATCCAAATAAAAGATGTTATAAACGAATACACTTTTGTTTTTAAGGTGTATTATACATACCTTCATCCGGAACTTCTTAAAGCAGACAAAATCTAACTTATTTAAAAAGAAGCGGAACACCACCTAATCACCCTTTTCTTACAGCCTTTGTCTTGCGCCCCAACCGCAGGATAAGGGCTTTTCCTTTTTATGACGGCTGCACCGTCTTCTTCTCCTCATTCACCGCCCATTAGTCTATGGGCACTAACTATCCCCATGTGATAGCGTGAGGCAACGTCAATGTATTCAATCCCCATTGCCTATATGAGTCCTTAGCTTTTTGACATCCGTCTATGGACTCGCAGCGATGGTACAAAGTTACGTGTTACAGGCGAGACATAGGAATGACATCGCTGCATCCCCCTCAAATATGACTTCTCCAAAGGTACAAGAAGAATGAAGCTACTTGATTTCAACGAAATCAGGCAGCTTCGAGACGTGTGCGTGTTTGAGGTGTATATGTAACAAATATATTACTTTTAAACTTTTTTATTACCTATGTGATCCCGTTGGGATTCAAACCCAAGACCTTCAGAACCGGAATCTGACGCTCTATTCAGCTAAGCTACGGGACCTTTATGTCTGCTTACTCTTTAGCAAGCAGATGCAAAGGTACAAAATTAGTTTTAATTCTGCTACCAACCTACGGCTTTTCTTTTTCTTTGTTGAGTCCTTCTCCCTTCTCCCTTTGTCCAATAATTTGACGGCTGTGTCTAATTATTGGACAATACATACTATAAGGTTCTTATTCTAATCGTTTGATTATCAACAAAGATATGCTTTTGGCACAACCATTGTCCTTATTATATAAAAATGAGGAAGATTATGAAAAGAATAGTAATACTGATAGGATGGATGCTTCTTGCGTCTGGAATCGCGGCACAAAGCTGGAGCCTTGATGACTGTATGAAGTATGCCGTAGGGCATGCCACGGATGTGAAGCGTGAGACTATCAATGCACGCCAACGCAAGCAGGACTATCATCATGCCGTTGCCGCATTCTTGCCCACCGTCTCTGGTGGAGTGCAGGGGCAATATGCTTGGGGACGAAACATCGACCCTGAGACTAACACATATAATAATGTGACGACATTCAACAACTACTATCAGCTTTATGCCGAGCTGAATGTGTTTGACGGTTTCGCCACCATCAATGCTTTCAGGCAAGCCCGACTGAGCCGTGACTATTCTGTTACGGCTATGCAGATGGCGCAGGACAATATTGCCATTGACGTGATGCAGAAATATGTGGATGCTGCATACGCAGAGGCAAGCATACGGATAGCAAGCGAGAAGCTGGACGAAAGCCGACGTATGCTGGCAAAGACGAAACGCCAGTATGAACTTGGTGAGAAAGGACGCCCGGATGTGGTGCAGATGGAATCGCAGGTGGCTGAAGACGAATACTGTCTTACGCATCAGCAGAATATGGCAAGGCAGAGTCTGCTTGCTTTGAAGTCGGAGATGAATTATCCCGTCGGTGATGATTTGAAGTTGGACATTCTGTCAAGTGATAATGAGGAAAGCCTTTCGTCATGTCCGCTGACAGCTGAAGACAAGCAAAATTCGGAAAACATCTATCAGGGTTTTCTGAATATCTCTCCCGATGTCAGGTCGGCGGAATACGAAGTGGAGCGGGCACGTTATGACTATAAGGTAGCGAAAGGCAGACTGTTGCCATCGCTCTCGCTCAGTGGTGGCATCACTACCAACTATTACAAGAATCTCTCTCTGAAAGGGCAATACGACGGGTTTGCCTCACAGTTTCGCAACAATCGAGGCGAATACCTCGCATTGACCCTTTCGATACCTATTTATAATAGCGACCGATGGCACAGCATGAAGAAAGCACGCAACGACTGGCAGTTGGCGCAGGTTAATCTGGAGGAAACCCGTCGCAAACTTCACGACCAGATAGCACAGGCGGTGATGGATGCTGAAGGCTACGCCAAGGAGTTGCGACAGATGCAGAAGAAGGTTGCCTCCGATTCGCTTGCCTATCACATGTCGAGCCGTAAGTTTGAGGAAGGAATGCTTTCCACCTTCGACCTTCATACCTCAGCACAAACTCTTCTTGAGAGTAAGATAAAGCAACTCCAGATGCAGATGCTGCTCGTCATAAAGCAAAGGTTAGTGGAATATTACAAAGGAGAAAAACTGATAAGATAAGTTATGGACATAAAGATAGTAAAGAAGAAATATCTCGTGCCCCGCAAGTATTGGGCATGGATTGGCGGAGGAGCGGTTCTCGTAGCTGTCCTCGTATGGTTGGGCTTGGGCAATTTCTCTTCCACGTTGAAGGTGGACAGAAAGAGCTTGAGCATAGGAAATGTGGAGCGAGCGCAGTTCGACGATTATGTCTCGGTTGACGGACAGGTGGTGCCTATCTCCGTTGTGCAAATCAGTTCGGAGGAGGGTGGCATCGTCTTGGAGAAAGTAGTGGATGAAGGCGCCCACGTCAACAAGGGCGATGTCATTGTGCGACTGAGCAATTCTAATCTCGACCTGGAGATACTGAATGCCGAGAGCGAACTCGCCGAAAAGCAGGACATGCTTCGCAACACTCAAATATCAATGGAACAAGACCGACTGAACAATAGCAACGAGGAGCTTACGCTTTCGCAGGACGTAATCACCAAGCGTCGAGCCTATGAGCATCAGGAGACTTTGCACAAGGAACAGCTCAATTCGCGCGAGGAATATCTGAAGGCTAAGGAAGCTTACGACCTTGCCGTAAAGAAGCATGCGCTCATTAGCAAGCGGTTGAAGAAGGACGCACAGCTCCGCCGTTCGCAGATGAATCAGATGGGCGACAATCTGGAAGCCATGCAGAAGAATGTACAGCTGGTCCGCCAGCGCAAGGAGAAGTTGAATATCCGCAGCACCATTTCGGGTGAGATTGGTTTGCTGGATGTGGAGCTTGGACAGAGCATACAGGCAGGACAGAAGATAGGAGTGATAAACGATCTAAGCGACTACAAGGTGCAGGCGCAGGTGGATGAGCACTATATCGACCGTGTGAAGCCTGGACTCAATGCCTCTTTCGTCCAAAACGGCAAGCATTATCTTCTGCAAGTCCGCAAGGTTTATCCCGAAGTGAGAGACGGCAGGTTCCGCATCGACTTCGTCTTCAAAGGCGTACGCCCAGACAATATCCGTACCGGTCAGACATATTACGTGGATTTGCAGCTCGGACAGTCGAAGCAGGCAATAATAATCCCTAAAGGCACGTTTTATAGTGTAACGGGCGGTCAATGGATTTACGTGTTAGACCGTGATGGCAAGAAGGCTTATCGCCGCAAGATAACCATCGGTCGCCAGAATCCTCAATACTATGAGGTGATAGAAGGTTTGGAGCCGGGTGAGCAGGTTATCGTTAGCGGCTACGAAGCATATAAGGACAATGATGTCTTAGTGATTAATTAGTAGTGATTAGTGATTAATTGGGCTAACGCCCTTGAAACAGAATATTGATATGAATAATATTATTAACGCATTCAAGAATCTCCCTCGAAGGGGGCAGCACAACTTCGTCAAGATATTGTGTCTGGCGCTCGGGCTGGCAATCAGTTCGGTGATTATCGCCGAAATCTATTTCGAGCAGACCTACGATACGTATTTTCCTGGATGGGATAGGACGTATATGATTTCGGAAGTGGGTAGTAACCAAGACGAAACTTTGAAGTTTAACCAAACTTCAGGAGCTACCGCTCAAGGTGTAAAGCAATATGCGCCTATGGTGGAAGCAGCCACCCGTACTGACTTTTTTCATAACGATGCTCAATGCAAGATGGAAGACCAGAACGTCGTGTCTGCCAATATCATAATGGCAGACAGTTGTTTCTTCGATATCTTTCCGCAGAAGATATTGGTGGGCAATGCCAAGCAGATATTGTCCCAACCGTTGTCTTGCCTTATAGATTCAGAAACGGCAGCAAAGATTGGCGGCAATGTCGTAGGCAAACATTTCACGCTTCCCAATTATCCTGGTACCACTTTTACTATCTATGGTGTGTTCGAAGCGTTTCCATGGGGTTCATCTTTGCATAACATCCAGATTATTCTGTCAATGTCCAGTACGCCATACGTATATTCTTACGATGGCAGAGATCAATGGGTGGGAAATGATCGCTATTCGTCATACATCCGGTTGGCAAAGGGACATGATGCAAAAGAACTCAAGCCTTACGTGAATAAGATGCGAGAGGATCATTTTCCTCTGAAGGAGATGAAGAATATGGGATTGGAACTCAACTATGATTTCACGGTGTTGAGCGATGTTTACACCCAAGACCCTTACATCAAGAAGATGGGATGGATTATGTCTATTGTGGCTTTTGTCCTCCTTTTCACTTCTGTGATGAATTATCTGCTTATCATCGTTGGAAATCTTGTAAGCCGTTCTCGCGAGATGGCTGTCCGCAAGTGCTACGGTGCCAAACCTAAGAACATTCATGCCATTATCTTCTCCGGAGCTTTGGTGCATGTGGGGTTGGCTGTTGTTCTTGCAGCTTTGCTCGTATTCCTTTGCAAGGGAACTATCGAGAATTTCCTTTCTGCTCCGATTAGCACGTTGGTGCTTAATCGTGGCAGTTGGATATTGGTGGTTATTTGTCTTTTGGTATTGCTAATTGGCGGCTTGGTGCCTGGTTGGCTTTACAACAAGATTCCAGTAGCCATTGCTTTCCGTGGTTATAATGAGAACCGCAACCGATGGAAGCTTGCCTTGTTGGGCATCCAGTTCGTTATCTCTGGTTTGCTGTTTAGTCTGCTTTACATTGTGAATGGTCAGTACCAGCTGATGTTGGGGCTCGATCTTGGATATGATTATGATAATGTGGCGATAGTTTCGATAGATGCCAGCGATGCTAATCAGCGCCAGCAATGTATGGCTGAAATCAGACGAATGCCGAATGTCAAGGATTGTTGTTCTACTTACTCTGTTCCGATAAATGGATATAATAGTGGTGGAAATATGGTTGGAATACCCGGCGATGATAATAACACCATTAATATTATGGAGATGTCGGGAGTGGACGACAATTACTTTAATATGATGAACATCCCTATCGTTCAGGGTTCGTTCTTTACCGATAGAAGTGACAGCTGCCGTCAGGTGATCATTGATGAGCGATGTGCTGAGAAACTCATCAAAACATGGCATTGGAAGGATGGCGTTGTAGGCAAGCAGATTACTTGTACGGGACATGACGAAAACGTTTTCACCGTCTGCGGTGTATGCAAAAACGTTCGTTGGGGTGATGTAAGAACCTGTGGAGATATGATGAATGGTTTCCCTTTATTGTATTTCTATTCACTCAAGAGGTCTTTCTATATATTGGTTAAGTTTAATGAACTGAAGGACGAATCGTTGTCGGAGCTACAGCAGAAAGTGCAGTCGTTGTATCCTAACAATAAGGTCATAGTTAAGAGTTATGCCTCTGAACTGGCTAACCAGTATTCTTCCCAGCTCAATTTCCGCAACGGAATTTTGGTAGCCGGCATCGTGACGATGATTATCGCCCTCTTTGGATTGGTGGGATATACGAGTGATGAGGTAAACCGCCGCCGTAAGGAGATTGCGATAAGGAAGGTTAACGGAGCGAAGGTGAAGGACATTCTGCGCATCTTCCTGAAAGACATTATGAAGATTGCTTTGCCTTGCATCATCGTGGGAGACATTGTGGCTTGGCTCATAGCCAGACAATGGCTTATGTCGTTCAGCGAGAAGATTACTATCACACCTTTACTCTTTATATGTGTTACGATTCTGCTGCTCGTCATCATCGCCCTATCAGTAATCATCAACTGCTACAAAGTGGCGAATAGTAATCCGGTGAAATATCTCAAGGATGAATAAGTCTCCCGCAGATTTCACAGATGACACAGATTTAAGGGCGTATGCCCTAATTTAACATTCAACATTTCACACTTAACATTCAATATTAAAATGCTTAAAATAGAGAATCTTTGCAAGTCATTCCGCACAGAAGATGTGGAGACTATTGCTTTAAATAATGTGTCGTTCACAGTAGAGGACGGCGAGTTTGTAGCCATCATGGGACCGTCAGGTTGCGGCAAATCCACCTTGCTCAATATCCTTGGATTATTGGATAATCCTACATCGGGAAAATATTTCTTGGGCAATCATGAGGTGGCTAACCTTAAAGAAAACGAACGTACGGATGTGCGCAAGGGCGAGATAGGTTTCGTATTCCAGAGCTTCAACCTCATTGACGAATTGACTGTGGAGGAGAACATCGAACTTCCTCTTACTTACCTCAACATTCCGAAGTCGGAGCGCAAGGCAAAGGTGGAAGCCATCATGAAGCGCATGGCCATCAGTCATCGTGCCAAGCATTTCCCTCATCAGCTCTCTGGAGGTCAGCAGCAGCGAGTAGCCATTGCCCGTGCCGTGGTGTTCGGACCTAAGCTCATCCTTGCCGATGAGCCAACAGGTAATCTTGACTCAAAGAATGGAGCCGAAGTAATGCGTCTGCTTACCGAGCTAAACCACGAAGGCACCACCATCGTCATGGTAACGCATAATGAGCACGATGCCAAGATTGCCAATCGCATCATCCGATTGTTTGATGGTAGCATAGTGGATACGGCGAACAATAAAATATAATAAGGCTTTCTCAGAAGACGAATGTCATAAAGCGCTTGGTGTTAGCCTCTTTCTGCTTCAGTTCTTCCTCCATTCTTTGCGTTGCTATTTTAAAGAAGAAGCGGATAAGATGCTCGTCGGTTGCTTCCGTGCGAATCATGCGGAGAGCGGAAATGTATTCCTGGCGGGCTTCGGAGGGGATGATGAGAAGAGGATGACCCAAGCGTAAGAGAATATAGTTGCTGATGAGTCGTCCTGTTCTTCCGTTCCCGTCACGGAAAGGATGTAGATATTCGTAGAAGCCATGGAAGCGGGCTGCAAGTATCATAGGATGAGTAGCGGCAGAAACGATAGCCTTTTCTGTAGATTCCAACAGCTTGGGAACTCTGGCGATGAGTTCTTCGTGATCGCCAAATACTGTATCGCCTGCAGCCATATCCGTGGTGGTGTATTCGCCAGGAATGGCTTCAGGAGAACGATAAGAAAGCGTATGGCATGTAACCCGTTTGTTGATTTCTTTCAGAAGAATTTCGTCAAGCGGATGCTTTGTGTTTTGCATCATGTACTCGAAAGCCTCGAAATGGTCGAGCATTTCGAAAGCCTCGAAAAGCGTCTTTCCGGCAGGAATCATCCCTAATCCTTTCTCCTTCAGTTCCCGAGTATCATCTACGGAGAATGAGTTGCCCTCAATGGCGCACGAATGGGTGGAGAAGAGTACTTCGTTGTATTTCACGTACTCTTCTCTATCCATTTTATTGATGATGAGGGTTTGATATTTGCGTCTCAACTCCTCGTATTCCTTGATTTCCTTTTCGAATGCCATAATCTTCAGTTTTTTGTGTGGACAAAAATACGATATTCATGGATAAGCACCAAACTTTTCAAAGAAAATTACGCTAAAATCTGCCGAATAGCTTAGAATGAGGGATTTATGAGTGTTTCACCTCCATGGAGGGTTAGTTTTTGATGCGCAATTATATGTAGCTAAAATGTTAAAAATGTAGCATAAGATGGCTTTTTATCGCAAATGTTTCTTTTTTACGAAACAATATGAGTATCTTTGTCAACCAAAAAGAATAATATGGCACAAAATATCTTCCGACTTGTCTTGACAGACGAGGCACAGGACTTCATTGAGAGTTTACCCGAAGCGGTATCTTACAAGATATACTACAACATCAAGCGTGTTGCAGGAGGAGAACGCAACAAGGAACTTTTCAAGAAGTTGGAAAATTCGGAGATATGGGAGTTCCGTACATTATATAATAAGACTGCTTATCGGCTTTTTGCCTTTTGGGATAGGGACAAAGAGACATTGGTGATTGCCACTCACGGTATTATCAAGAAAACTCAAAAGACACCAAGTAAGGAAATAGCGAAAGCAGAAGCAATCAGAAAAGAATATTTCAAAAATAAGTAATTATGGCACAGATGAATCTTACTCCATTGGATGATGTTCTTGACAAGCATTTCGGAAAAATTGGCACTCCAAAACGTGACGCTTTTGAAAGTGACGTTGATGAAGCGTTGCATGCTTATCGTTTGGGAGAAGCCATCAAGAAAGCTCGTATTGAACAGAACTTGACCCAAGAGCAGTTGGGTGAGCGTATCGGTGTGAAAAGAGCGCAGATTTCTCGCTTGGAAAGAGGTTATAGCATAACTATTCCAACAATGAGAAGAGTTTTTAAGGCTCTTGGTGTTGTAACCGCAACCATAGATTTGGGCATCGCAGGAAAAGTAGCATTGTGGTAAATAGTAATAGCATAAAGTCCTTTCTGTTGGCAAAAACAGAAAGGACTTTGTTGCTTACTTTAACTCCATCTCTATACTTTTGTTGGGCAGAAAAGAGGCTTTTCCTTCATAAAGTGGTTGGGTTGAATCATATTTGCCTGCGAAATCAGAGAGATAGACTGTCAAACGATAACTGTCACTTGTTAAATTTGACAGCTTAAAACTCACATTGTAGTGGCACATACAGTCAGCCTCAACAGTGGGGTCGCCCAATGGAACCAAAACGATACAGATTGAGTTGTCTTGTGAACTAACCTGAGGTCTAAAACCATTTAACGCACAGTTTCCTCGGAGGCCAGCCACAGTGAAGTGACCTGTTCCATTTGCATCCACCGAGATAACCATCTTTGGAGACTTTTCCATTTCGCTTTCATAATATTCTGGGCGACTTTCTTTAGATCGGAAGAGCATCACTCATTCTGATTGGCTGCATTGCATTCTGCTCTGTAGAGCAAGAGCTCAAAGCCATAACAGAAAGAACTAAAAATACAATTTGCTTTACCATAGCTATTTCTTATTTTGAATTGCTCTAAACGGTGTGAAAATGCTTAATCGATTCACCCACCGTTTTTTGTTCATAAAGTTATTTTTTATTTTTGGCGTCTCTATTATTAAAGATACATGCAAAACCTAAAAGACTGCATGAGATATTATTTTTACCATGTGAACCTTATTCCGAATGGGACGGTAATGGTGAATGGCTGCTTTGTCCAAATGGTATGAGTTGTACTGCCATTAGGTATATACCAACTAAATGTCGGTTCAAAGTAAACGCACCAATTGGTTATGAATTGATATTGCAATCCGATTCCTGTACCGATAGCCCATTGGAATGATGGGATGAAATGACTACTATTCATATAAGGTATAGTTTTCCCAGTGACATACTGTTTTGTATTCTTTCCATAAATAGGAATATGCAGAGTTGCACCCAACGAAGAATAAGCAGACCAATTCTTGACATCAAACCATCTGTATGACACTTGCAAAGGTATTCCTAAGTAATGAACCTTTTGATTCTGCTTGATGTAATATGAATCTTCGCCTAACGTGAAGTTGGATTTCAAGAGCGAATACTGCAAACCTGTCTCCAAGTTCCATTTATTACCTAAAGACTTTGATACTGAAAGTCCAAAGGTAATCGGCTTGTCATGATGCTCATGCTCTACAATTTTACCACCGTTTTTGATGTTATTGGCGTTATTCATATTATTGATGACAATTTCCATCAGAGCTTTATCTTCCTCCGACATTTCATCATGCGCATTCTGTTGTAGATATTGATAATAATCCTCCCAAGTTGAAAATGTCTTTGGACCAGATGGCTGAGGTCCATCTGTATCATCACCGCCGTCGCCCACAAACATTTTGTAGGCATTTTGAGCCAATGCTGAACCTAAAGAGCCCATAGCAAGCAGTTGCCACTTGTGTTGGTGACTTGGTGCAACATCATTCTTTGCTATAAATTCTTCAAACTTAGGCATAACCTGCTTTACTGTATCGAAAGACACGGTATCTTTTTCTATTGCTATTACAATGTTATTTGTAGAATCATCCTTTTCAAAATCCGTTTTAATACAGATGGAGTCAACAACGGTGAATTTAGGCAACTTCGTTTTTACATTAGAAGTTGTCGTAGCTAATACATTCTTGTCTACTGAAGACGATTTAGTATTTGATAGTTCTGTTCCATGATTAGCAGAAGGCTTTTCTTTGGCATTATCTACGTTTGCAACAGAAAGTCGTTTCTCTTCCGTATCCTTCTTCCAAAACAGATATTTGCATATTGGTACACAGATAAGGATGATGGAAATTAAAGCTAATGTTCGCTTATTTATCATTGCTTGCAACATTACTTTGGCTCGTGTGAGTTGCGATGAAGAACTATGTGGCTCTATGCCAAGTTTTTCCGCAATTTCCTTATGCGAAAATCCTTCAATGACTGCCATCTTGAATACTTTGCAATATCCAGAAGGTAGCTTGTTGATGATTTCGAGAAGTTCTTTCTCTTCCAACATAGAATCGGAAGCCAATGAACTTTCCACATCAAATCCATCAGCAATCGAAGAAAAAGGCATAACTTGCACCTTTTGCTTTCTTTCCAAATACCTTAGGGATACATTCTTTGTAATGGCAACAATCCATTCCCCAAACTTGGAAGCATCCTTTAGCTTTCCAAGTGAGTAATAAGCACGTATAAACGATTCTTGGACGAGGTCACTCACTGTGGCCTCGTCCTCTCGGGTAATCCTTATGCAAACATTTCTCATTCTTTGAGAATATGTTTCATAAACAGTTCTTAAAGCATCAGCATCGCCAGCCTTAATTCTTTCTATTAGCTTTTCTATCTTCATGTTGGGTGTGCGAGATTTTGCACATTATATATAAGATACGTGGAAAAGCAAAAAGACTGCATACTAAATCGTTAAAAACTTTAAAATCCGATTAGAAACGCTGTGGGGTATTCTGCTCGGAGTATTTTTGTTTTGTTCTTCAGACCGGAATCTGCCACCACAACGAAGTTTTCCAAACTGTATTTGCCTACTGTCAAAAGTAGTTTTGCCTATAGTCATAATGAATCTCCTAAGTCATGCTGTACTTGGGAGATTCTTACGCTTTTTTGAGGCTTATCCTCGAAAAAGTGTTGTTTTCGTTAGTTTATATCATCGAAAAAGTGTATCCTCCTTCAGAAATCCGCAAAATGTCTGGTGTAATCTAACAAGATAATTGTATCGTTAAGGGATGACGATGTGGAACGTGGTGATGCCCTGCGCTTTGTCCTGATGTAGCGAAAGGCTGCCTCCGCTTACTCGCATGATTTGGCGGGATAGGGAGAGACCGATGCCGCTTCCTTCGGGTTTAGTGGTGAAGAAAGGAATGAAGATGTGGGAGGCTATGTCGTCGGGGATTAGACCGGCGTTGTTGCTCACGTCGATGATGACGGATTCCTGCTCGTTGGTGTAAGCGTGGAGGCGGATGAATGGTTTGGTGGTCGGGATGGATTGCAAGTCATTGAACGCCTCTACGGCATTCTTCAGAAGATTTGTCACTACGTGCGAGATAAGGCTCTCGTCGGCATAAGCCAACAAGTCCTTTGGCGTTACCGCTATTTCCACTTCGCGATTGCAAAGCATTGCCATACGTTCGAGGAACGGCTCCACATAGAAGAGGGCGGGTTGAGGCTGGGGCACATGAGTGAAGCGGCGGTAGTTGTTGACGAAAGCCAAGAGTTCGGTTCCGGTCTTGTGGATGGTCTCCAATCCTTGCTTCAGCTTGGCTTGCTCTGTTGGTTGCGGTTCTGCTGCGTTCTGCTCTTCGTTATCGAGTTCTTTCAGCAAAGTCTCGCTGAGCGAAGTAACCGGCGTGATGGTATTCATTATTTCATGTGTCAGCACACGAATCAGCTTAATCCATGAGTCCACCTCTTGGTTGCTAAGTTCATGGCTTACGTCGCTCAGGGCGATGATGCGCACATGCTTGCCCTTCAGCATGGCTTGCGTTTCGTGCTTAGCCAGATGTTCGTCCTTTAGTTTCTCCCTTACCTGATTGATGTGGGTGAGCACGTCGGTGTCGAGCAATCGGAGAGCAGCCTGGTTGTGCTGCAGGATATTGTCCTGACTGTCCATCACCATTATGCCCGTATCCACCGCATTCAGTATCTGCTCGTAATATTTCTCCCGCTCCATCTGTTCCTCCCTTGTATGCTGCAGGAAAAGCTTGATGCGGTTAAGAGATTGGTGCAGAATCTTGTCCTCCTTATTCCTCTTTTCTGTGGGAAAGTTGAAGGAGAAGTCGCCATTGTCAATGGCATCAAAAAGGAACCTTACCTTCTTGATGTTGCGACGATAGTGGCGGTAGAGGCGAACATAGCCCACTACAGCCACAAGCAAAACCACTATGATGACAATCAGTTTATAGTCCATATCGCTTGATCTTATTATAAAGCGTCTGTCGGGAAATGCCCAGTCTTGCTGCCACCACCGACAGATTGCCCTCGCATTCCTTGATGGTTTTCTCTATCATGCGACTCTCCATCTCGTCGAGCGTCTGCACCTCCTCCAACGGTTTCTCCCTTCTCGTTTGGTTGCCGTCGTCGATATCCTCAGCCGAAATCATTCCGCCGTCGGACAATATCACGGCTTTCTCGATGGCGTGCTGCAGCTCTCGGATATTGCCATACCAAGGCAGGCTGGTGAGCTTCTTCTCTGCCTCATCTGAGAAGCGAAGGTTGGTCTTGTTGTATATGTCGCCATACTGACGAAGAAATCGGTTGGCAAGCGGCACGATGTCAGCCTTTCTCTGTCTGAGGGCTGGCAGTACCAGGTGGATAGTGTTGATACGATAGAGCAAATCCTCTCTGAATTCGCCGTCGTTAACCATCTGCTGCAGATTGCGGTTGGTGGCGCAGACCAGTCGGACATCCACGGGTATCTGAGTGGAGCCACCCACTCTCACGATGCTTCTGCGTTGCAGGGCGGTGAGGAGCTTTGCGTGAAGGCTATACGAGAGGTTTCCGATTTCGTCCAGAAAGATGGTGCTGCCATCTGCCAACTCAAACTTGCCTGGCTTGTCCACCTTGGCATCCGTAAATGCGCCCTTCACATGACCGAACAGTTCGCTCTCGAAAAGGGTTTCCGAAATGGCTCCCATGTCCACCGGCAGCATCTTCTTACCGCTGCGAGCCGACAGCCGATGAATCTCGTTAGCCAATACCTCCTTGCCCGTACCGTTCTCGCCAGTGATAAGGATGTTGGCATCGGTGGCTGCAACCTTCTCCACCACGTGTCTCAAATCGGTCATCACCTCGCTCTCTCCCCAGTACATCAAGCCTTGCGCATTCTTTCCTTCAAGTTTGCCCGCGGCCTTGTCCGCAGCCTTGTTCTTGTCCCTTGCCTCCGTCAGCGTGCTGATCATCTTCCCGTTTTCGAAAGGCTTGACGATGAAGTCGGCTGCACCTTCCTTGATGCCCGTTACGGCAAGCTGTATGTCGGCATAAGCGGTGAAGAGCACCACCTCGGTTTTCGGACTAAGACTCTTGATTTCTCTGAGCCAGAAGAGTCCCTCGTTCCCCGAATTGATGCCACTCGAGAAGTTCATGTCGAGCAAAACCACGTCAGGATGTTCCTCTCTGAGTTTGGCAGGAATTGAGTTAGGGTTGGCTATAGTGATGATATTGGCGAATACAGGTTCGAGCAACATCCTCACCGTAGTGAGAATATTGCGGTTGTCATCAACTATAAGTATCGTTCCTTGTTTCTTTATCATGGTAACAAAGCTACAAAATATCATCGAGAAAAAGCTGCGATTGTCAAATAATTAGACAAAAAATAATTGCAATCCAAACAACAATAATAGCTTGAATCATAAGATATCCTCGGAACCACGCACGTTTTCCAAGGGACTTTTCCTGAAGTCATGCACGTTTTCCAAGGGACTTTTCCTAAAGTCATGCACGTTTTCCAAGGGACTTTTATTTGTTACCATCGGCATCGCCTTATTGTATGCTGTCGGCAGAGGGTAAACCTTTGCCGATAAATGATAATTTAGAGGCGATGGCTAAGCAACTCTACGACTATTGGTTTGTACAGTTTGACTTCCCGAATGAGGAGGGCAAGCCGTACAAGTCAAGTGGCGGGGCTATGGTGTGGAATGAGAAGTTGAAACGGGAGATACCGCAAGGATGGAGCAAGGGAATATTATCTGATGTAGCTAATATAACAATGGGACAATCGCCAGATGGTTCTTCTTACAATGAAGTTGGCGAAGGCTCTATTTTCTATCAAGGCAGCACAGATTTTGGACTTCGCTTTCCTGCAATTCGCCAATACACAACGTCCCCAAATAGATACGCCAATAAGGGCGATATTCTTATGAGCGTAAGAGCACCAGTTGGAGCATTGAATATTGCAAATAATGATTGTTGTATTGGTCGTGGTCTCTCTGCTTTATCGTCAAAAATAGGTTCTATGACCCATCTATACTATTTGATGAATGACTTTAGATTAAAGTTTGAAGGAATGAACTCCGCAGGTACAACATTTGGGTCTATTACAAAGGATGAATTATTCAATCTCCCTGTTGTCATTCCCATGAAGTATGTCATTTCAGAGTTTGAGAAAGTATGTAAACCAATATTCGACAAACAAATGATAATCGGTGAAGAAATCAATGCTTTAACTAAGCAACGTGACGAACTCTTGCCTCTCTTAATGAACGGTCAAGCATCGGTAAATTATCATTTATCGGTGTTGTTTCTTTCTTCCCTTATATTATATAGAGACCAATACAAGTTTTATGACATGAAAGAAACAATTATACAAGCCGTTTTAGACGGTATGCGAGCGGTTCTGACAGATAATGAATTGGAGTTGCTGACAGATGTGACCCGAAAGGCACTATCTGAGTGTGAGATTACGCCGAAGTTTGCAGAGGAAGAGCAGCGCAACAAGGAAAATGCTGAACTTCTTGGGGCTTTTATATCCTCAAAGAAAGTGGAGGGTTGTTCGGACAAGACTATCCACTATTATAAGTCTTCCATAGAGAAGTTGATAGCAACCGTGAAAAAGAATGTGTGCGACATTGCGACTAATGACATTCGTTGCTATCTCGCTGACCAGCAGGAACAACGAGGGCTTAGTAAGGTTACGATTGACAACTTACGCCGTATTTATTCAAGTTTTTTTTCTTGGCTTGAAGACGAGGACTATATCACCAAAAGTCCTGTCCGCAGAATCCATAAGGTGCGCACGGATGCTTTGGTGAAAGAGGTGCTGACAGATGAGAACATAGAAGTGTTGCGTGACAGTTGCCAAGAAATACGCGATGTGGCAATGGTTGATTTGCTGCTTAGTACTGGTATGCGTGTGGGTGAACTGGTGAAAATCAATCGTGAGGACATCGACTTTCACGAACGGCAATGTGTAGTGCTCGGCAAGGGCAACAAAGAGCGTGAGGTATATTTCAATGCCCGTACTAAAATCCACCTCAAAAAGTATTTAGAGCAACGCACAGATGCTAATCCTGCATTGTTTGTTAGCCTCCGTGCGCCACATACCCGATTGACCATTAGCGGTGTGGAGGTTCGTTTGCGCCAACTCGGCAAGAAAGTAAACCTCAACAAGGTTCACCCTCACAAATTCCGTAGGACATTAGCAACAATGGCTATTGACAAGGGTATGCCAATAGAACAAGTGCAGAAAATGTTGGGACACGTGAAGATTGATACAACGCTGCATTATGCTATGGTAAATCAAGCGAATGTCAAGATAGCACACCGCAAATTCCTTAATTGAGGTTTACAAATTAGTGATTCTGCTTGATTTTGAGTACCTTTCCTCTATAAAACAAAAATGAATATCTCCGCAAAAGGTAACTAAAAATCGGTATAATTAAAATGAGGCGCACAAATTCCTTGACCCAAGCGCAAACAAGGGTCTACTCATATAGTTATACTTTCCTCTTCGAGTTTGTACTCAAACTGGCTTCCATAGCCGTCTGTCAGTATGGTTAATTTGTGGACGAGGTGTTACCATCACAAAGATAATAGCCTGCTGACGGGCGGTATATCGTGTTCATCCCTTTGTTCGGGATGTTTTACGATCAGTAGTGAAGTCAATATAAATTGTGTTGTCATGCAACACATGCCAAACGGCGATGAGCATCTTTCTTGCCACAGCCACCAAAACCTTCATCTTGTTCTTTTTCCTCACCTGCGTCTGATGGTACGAGAACCGGCTGAAGAAGCAGCCCTTCGTCCTGCTGGCTGCCCATGCACACTCTATGATTGTCTTGCGGAGATATACATTTCCATGAGTGATGCTCCTCGACTTGATTTTCTTGTTGGATTCGTCGTTTCTCGGTTTTAGACCGCTCCATGAAGCGAGGTGGTTGGCCGTTTCGAACTTGTTCATGTCCGTTCCGATTTCAGCGATCAATGATGTGGCCGCACGTTCCTTTATGCCGGGTATGGTCTGTAACCGTTTCAACTCTTCGGGGAATTCCCTTTCACAAATCTCAAGCATTCTGGCTTGGCATTTTTCCTTGTGTGCCTCCGCCATGTCGAGTTCATCACGCAGTTGTGATATCATGTCAATCTCCGCAAGGCTTACCACGCCTTTTAGCGATGCTGTAATGACATCCATGCCGTGGTGTTTGATGATACGCCCATGTATCAGCTTCACCAACTCTTCGGGGTCGGTAATCCCTTGTGAGATTGCTCTCACCACGGCTTTATAGCTTTTGCTGTCAACATTGGAAACGTAGTTGCTCAGACGTATGTTGCAGCGTTGCAGCACGGCATCAAGTTTGGACAGCTTTCTTACTATCTCCTCGTTGAGGTCGAATATACGACGGTCGTACTGACGCAGCTGTTGAATTGTCTCAGGAGGCACGAAGCTGCCGCGTATGAGCTCCTTCATCGTACACTCGGCAATCCACTGTGCATCCTTCACGTCACTCTTGCGACCAGGGAGCTGCTTGATGAAATACGGATTGGCAAGATTCAGTTTGAAGTGTGGAGACAGCACACGCCATATTGGAATCCAGTAGACGCTCGTGCTCTCCATTGACACCTCAACAACATGGTGATGAAGCATCAGGTCACGCATTTCTTCCAACTGATAAGTTAAAACACCGAAAACTTTTTCAATAAGTTCTCCAAACTCACTCAAAATACAAAGATAAACGCTATCTTTGTGCACGTCAAGACCACATACTGATTTCATAGGCTTGCATATTTGGGGTTTAAATCTTCCCAAAAATAAATATAATTTGTGACTTAGAGCACGTTGATGCAAGATTTTAGGTATGTCGGTCTTGACATTTTAACTCAAGCAGCGAGCACTCGGAGATATTCATTTCTGTTTTTTATCCCAACTGGCTTATAATTCGGAAATTTTATCTAAATTTGTAATGTACCATATAGTGACAATATTATGAATACAGCAAAAACCCAACAGACACTGGCATTTGCTGCTATGTGTGTGGACTTGGTAGCACAAGCAGAAGGATGCAGCAGTCAGGAAATGTATCAACGACTAAAAAAAGTTGGACTTATACATGGTCTGACCACACATCTTGACGCTCTACATACCCAAAGCAAAGAATATGTAACAAACGACCTATTACAAGCCCTTCATCGTCTGGAGGCAGCACAAACCAATAAACAATAACTATGCGAAAAGTATTTCACGGAGCAACAAGGATTGTGGATTCTCCACTTTGCCATATAGGACGAGACAATCTCGATTTTGGCAAGGGATTCTACATTACTGACATCCGCAAACAAGCAATCAGTTGGGCTACACGAGTTGTCAACATCGGATTACCACAATGGCTGAATGTATATGAATTGGATGAAAACTACATCAAGCAAAATGCCCGATACAAAGTATTTACAGCATACGACGAAGAATGGCTTGACTTTATAATAAAAAGTAGAGACGGCAAGAAACCTTGGAGAAAGTACGACTATGTAGAAGGTGGCATTGCCGACGATCGAGTTATCACAACCATAGAGGACTATTTAAATGGTGACATTTCTATGGAATTTGCATTAAAACGATTATCAGAGCATCAACCAAATAATCAGATTTGCATTATCTCACAAGAAATACTTGATAACAGTCTAAGCTTTCTAAAAGCAGAACCATTAAATGATTTGGCAAGAAAGGAGGAATTGTCATGCTAAGAGACTCTCAACTTTGGATGAAGATAGGTAGAATATGTACTAAATTGGCAAAACGTTTGGACATTACTCCTGAAAGAGCTTTTGACATCTTTCAGATGAGCAAAACAAACAAGCTGCTACATGACGAACGCTCACTACTCTACCTAATGAGCGACTTATATATCGTAGATAGTATAATAGAAGAGTTGAAAACAGCAACTTACTGAATATTACTTCAAATGAAGTAAGCGCTTATACCAAAAGAAGCGAGAGCCCATTCCGACAGAAATGAGCTCTCGCTTCAATTTATTCTAAATACTAATGGCGCTGTTTTAGACAATTCCCTGCGCCATCATTGCCTTAGCAACCTTGAGGAATCCGGCAACGTTGGCACCACGGACGTAATTGATGTAGCCGTCAGGCTGTGTGCCGTACTTCACGCAGTTGGCATGGATGTCGTTCATAATGTCGTGAAGCTTGGCGTCAACCTCCTCGCTGCTCCAGCGTAGACGCTCCGAATTCTGACTCATCTCAAGACCCGAAACTGCCACACCACCAGCATTGGCAGCCTTGCCGGGAGCATAAAGCAGTCCGGCTTCCTGGAACACCTTGATGGCCTCCGGCGTTGAAGGCATGTTGGCGCCCTCGCTAACGGCAACCACACCGTTGGCAACAAGCGTGCGTGCGTCGTCGCCGTCAATCTCGTTCTGTGTGGCAGACGGAAGAGCAATGTCTGCCTTCTCGCCCCAAGGACGTGCTCCAGCCACGTACTTTACACCGTATTCCTCAGCATACTCACGGATACGACCGCGCTCCACGTTCTTCAACTCCTTCACATAGGCAAGCTTCTCGGCGTCGATGCCGTCCGGATCGTAGATGTATCCGTCAGAATCAGACAATGTCACGGGCACCGCACCAAGCTGGATGAGCTTCTCAACGGTGTACTGAGCCACATTGCCCGAGCCGCTCACGAGGACACGCTTTCCTGCAAGCTCGATGCCACGGGTCTTGAGCATGTTCTCAAGGAAATAGACGTTGCCGTAACCCGTAGCCTCAGGACGGATGAGCGATCCGCCGAACTCCTGACCCTTGCCGGTAAGCACGCCGACAAATGTATGGGTGAGCTTCTTATACTGGCCGAACATATAGCCGACCTCACGACCGCCTACGCCGATGTCGCCAGCCGGAACGTCCTCATCAGGACCGATGTGACGATAAAGCTCGTTCATGAAAGCCTGACAAAAACGCATCACCTCAGCATTACTCTTGCCACGCGGAGAGAAGTCGGAACCACCCTTGGCGCCTCCCATCGGCAGCGTGGTGAGCGCATTCTTGAAGGTCTGCTCGAAAGCAAGGAACTTAAGGATGGAGGGATTGACGGAAGAATGAAAGCGAATGCCGCCCTTGTACGGACCGATGGCGTTGTTGTGCTGAATGCGATAACCCATATTGGTCTGCACATTGCCCTTGTCGTCCACCCATGTCACACGGAAGGAGATGATGCGGTCAGGTATGCAAAGACGCTCAATGAGATTGGCACGGTCGAACTCGGGATGGCGGTTATACTCATCCTCAATTGTACCGAGAACCTGGCTCACAGCCTGGATGTACTCAGGCTCGTTGGGGAAGCGCTGGTTAAGACGCTCTACGATTTCTGTTGCTTTCATTGTTTTTTGTTGGTGTTTTTGATTAATATGATTATTATCCTTTTCTGAAAATTCAAACTATATCTATCTTAAAATGCGCAACAGAAGCGCCTCTGCTGCCTTTAGATTCTTATACGACCACAAAAGTACGAAAAATATTTTATTTCGTCACATTTTTATACAGAAAATCTACTTTATGACACATTTCTTATTTAAAATAATGATTAAAGTCAAAACGCAGACTTCCACAACAGAAAAAATCCGCAAACGTTTGCATAAAAATGTCAACAATTAATGTAAAATGTGTGGGAACACGAAGAAATAATCAATAATTTCTTAAAATAAATCAAGAAAAAGTTTGTCAGTAATAAAAAAAACGATAACTTTGCATCAGTTATCCTGAAAACAATCTTTTTACCTTAAAGAAAGACTAATACCTATTGAAGATTTGAAGCGGTCGCCTGTGAAGGTTATCGCTTTTTTTTTGCTCTTAACCGAACTACATTTCATCAAGTTTTCAGATGATAACCATCACCCCGTTACAAAATATTAAAATCACATCAGTTATGGACAAAGCAACAACGGAACACATAAAGTTTTTGGCAGACAAGTATGAGACGGAAGCCTTCCTCGCTTCCGATCCCAGCCAGTTCATGCACAAAGTCAGCGGAGACGCCAATCAGGAGACAATGGCTTTCATTGCCTCATGCCTCAGCTACGGATCACGCAAGCAGTTTTTCGGCAAGATACAGTATTTGCTGGACGCATCCGAGGGCAATCCGTATGAATGGATAGGCTCAGGCAGATGGAAGGAAGCGCTGCCCGACGCCACAGACTGCTTCTACCGCCTTTACACATTACATGACATGCACACCACATTCTGCACTCTCGCAAGCCTTATCAGCGAGCATGGATCGCTGAAGGCGTACGTAAACAAAAATGCCTCCACCGGCATTGAAGCGGTGGAGGCCATTTGCGCGTACTTTGCAGGGCATGAGGCTAACGCCATCATACCCAAGAACGCCAAGTCGGCATGCAAGCGTATATGCATGTTTCTGAGATGGATGGTGCGCGACGGTTCGCCCGTGGACCTCGGTCTGTGGTCTGACATCATTGACCGCCGCACGCTCATCATGCCCCTCGACACGCACGTAGTGCAGGAGTCGCTGCGCATGGGACTGCTGAAAAGTCGCACAGCGTCGATGGGAACGGCACGACGACTGACTGACGCCATGCAGGAGATATTCCCCGACGACCCGCTAAAGGGCGACTTTGCGCTGTTCGGACTTGGAGTGGACGAGGAGCGATAAGCATTTGCTCCCCATCCCGTCCATTACTTCTTTATCACCTTCAGTACCTGGTCAGCGAAGCTACGCATGCCCTTGATGGAAGGATGGCTGCTCTTCTTGTCGATGTCGACGAGCTTGATGACGGGCACGTCGTAATGGGCACACACTTCATCCACGGAAGTGTTTATCTCCTCCTTCAACTCGGAATTGAGGATGAAGTAGACGTCCACGTTGGGGTAATGATGGCGGATGTCGGACAACATCTTCGCCATAGCCGGACGGAATTTATAGAGGTCTGCCTTGGTCCAACCCGCATACTTGTATTCGCCCATCTTGACGCCAGCCCACGAGTCGTTGGTGCCGCCACAGATAAGGATGATGTCAGGATTGCCCAGACGGGTGCAGCGCGTCACGAAGGAACGGTCAGTATAGTCGTTGCCGCTGTATCCGGTGTTGCAGATAGTGGCGCCGGAGTACGACTCGTTCTTGCCCAACTTGTAGCCGCCTTCCTTTATCACCTGCCACCACCAAGTCTGCTCCACATCACACACATCCGTCATATTCGTCTTTGCCGGTATCTTATACCAGCAAGCCTGACCGGACGGGATGAAGCCTTGATAAGTGGAATACGAGTCGCCAAGAATAGCGACTGTCTTACGTGCCTGCGCACCAGCCTGCAACATAAAAAAGAACAGGCAGAGGAATGTCAAAATCTTTCTCATTATTATATTTAAATAGATCGGAAGAGCGTCGTGTTAATAATATGATGCAAAGTTATACATTTATATTAACATTTGACGCTTCTAATCTTGTCTATTCGAACATAAATATGTAAATTTGCACGTATGAGAATAGACATCATAACCGTATTGCCCGAAATGCTTGAGGGCTTCGTAAACGAATCGATATTGGCACGAGCCCAGAAGAAGGGCTTGGCAGAAATACACCTCCATAACCTGCGCGACTACTCGACAAACAAGTGGCGCAGGGTGGACGACTATCCCTACGGAGGTTTCGCCGGCATGGTGATGCAGTGTGAGCCTATAGACCGCTGCATATCGGCGCTAAAAGCCGAACGCCACTACGACGAGGTGATATTCACATCGCCTGACGGAGAGAAGTTTGACCAGCACATCGCCAACGACCTCTCAATGAAAGAGAACATAATCATCCTCTGCGGGCACTACAAAGGCATCGACCAGAGAGTGCGCGACCATCTCATCACCCGCGAGATAAGCATCGGCGACTATGTGCTTACGGGCGGCGAGCTGGCTGCTGCCATCATGGCGGACGCCATCGTACGCATAGTGCCGGGAGTGATTGGCGACGAGCAGAGCGCACTGAGCGACTGCTTCCAGGACGACATGCTCTCAGCACCCATCTATACTCGTCCTGCCGACTATAAGGGATGGAAGGTTCCAGAGATTCTGCTCAGCGGCAACGAGGCGAAGATAAAGAACTGGGAAATGGAGCAGGCTATGGAACGCACAAAGACGCTGCGCCCTGACCTGCTGGAGAAATAAAGAAACCTTTAACAAATATATTAACTGCCGTGGCATGACGTAAAGGATCAGCCCATGCCACGACTCACCTACTGATCCACTCCTTGAACCTTATGGAACAATTCAACCAAAACACACAACCCCAAGGCAATAACTCTCAGATGCCAAAGCCAGACAACAACATGGTGATGGCAATCCTCTGCACAGTATGCTGCTGTCTTCCGTTCGGCATCTACGCCATCATTAAAGCTTCAAAGGTGAACGGCTTCTACATGGCAGGAATGTATAACGAAGCGGTGAACGCTGCTAACGAAGCCAAGAAATGGAGCAAAATAGGTATCGTCACAGGCCTCGTTATTCAGATAGTATACATGGCTGTCTATTTCTTTGTATTAGATGCGGCTATTGACTAATAAGTACACATTTCTCGCATTAGCTTTGGCAGTCGGACTGATACTCTATCGCTTCAGTCCGACTGCTTATTGGTTTTGGCCGAAATGCCCGGTGAAGCTCATTACCGGACTGAGCTGCCCAGCCTGCGGCATACAGCGGTTTATCCACGCATTGACCAACGGTAACGTGAGGGAAGCTCTGGCATACAACTACTACCTCGTCTATGCCCTACCCTACGCCATGTGCGTGGTGACGGCTTATTACCTGCCGCAGTCACGGATTAAGGACCGCATGACGGAGATATTCGAGGGAAAGACAGCCGTATGGCTATACATCATTACGTTCTGTATATGGTTTGTCGTAAGGAACATCCTGGACATATAAGAAACTAACATAAACATGTAACATAAAAATAAAAAACTATGGAAAAAGATCAAGCAAGCCAACTTATAGCTATGTATGGCGGAAGATTCCCCGACTATGCGCTGCACAGCATGCACACACAGCTTCAGAATATGGTCTATTCTGAGGCATCCATACGTTTGGCACAGTCAAAAGACCCGACAATAGTTCTTCTCATATCCATCTTCCTCGGACAATTCGGCATCGACCGCTTCTTTGTAGGCGACACAATGTTGGGCGTACTAAAACTGATAACATGCGGAGGTTGCGGTATATGGGCCATCATTGACTGGTTCCTGATTATGGGAGTGGCAAAAGACAAGAACTACGCCAAATTCAACGGAATATTCTAACTAAAACATAATGAACAAAAAATTCTTAATCGCTACATTGATTGCCGCGTCCTCAACAGCAGCGGCTTTCGCACAGGACGGACTGCTTAAGAAATACGCACAGCGCCTGTCAACACCTCGTAACTACGTGTGCTACCGCACTTCGGAGAAAATAAAGATAGACGGCAAGCTGAACGAGCGTTCATGGAGCAAGGCTGCCGAGACAGAATCGTTCGTAGACATCAGCGGAGAGGGATTCCCCAAGCCTATCTACGACACCAAGGCACGCATGATGTGGGACAACAATTACCTCTACGTAGCTGCCGTTATGGAGGAGCCGAACATCGTGGCTCACCTCACACAGCGTGACACCATCATCTATCACGACAACGACTTCGAGGTGTTTATCGACCCGACGGGCGACGGACAGAACTATTTCGAGATTGAGAACAACGCACGCGGCGTGGTGTTCGACCTTATGCTTGACCGTGCCTACCGCTCTGGCGGCAACTTCCATATCCAATGGGACTGTCCGGGACTGAAGCTCGCAGTATCGCACGACGGCACGCTGAACAAGGAGAAGGACAAGGACCGCTCTTGGACCGTGGAGATGGCCATCCCGCACAAGGCCATAACACGCAACTTCACCAATCCGTTGGTTGCAGGCAACATCTGGCGACTGAACTTCTCACGCGTGGAATGGCTGAAGAAGGGCGGACCGGAAGAAAACTGGGTATGGACTCCGACCGGAGAGATAAACATGCACGCTCCTAACCAGTGGGGCTTCCTGCAGTTCTCTGACAAGAACGTAGGCGGAGAAACAGAAGAGTTCCGCTGCCCGTACAACATGGAAGCATACAAGCTGCTATGGGCAATGTTCTATGCTCAGCTCGACAACCGCGAGAAGCAGGGTGCCTTCACCAGCTCGACAGCTCTCCTCGGTGTCACCGACTCAGACCTCGCCACTCTGCCTAAGGGCAGCAACGTAAACATCGAAGCCACCTCCACCCTCTTCAGCATCAGCGTAAGAGTGGGCGGAACAGGCAAGACCTACGTCGTTGACCAGAACGGAAAGTTCGAGGTGAAGTAAGGAAATGACAACTCGCAGAACGTCTGCGACAAATAACAATAAACCCAAATCGCTTTCTATGTTAATATCCAAATGTTTTGACCATTATTTTCAATTTATGCTGAGA
>ERZ507784.88-NODE-88-length-24399-cov-4.90191_pt1 | contig 24399 bp, 16 predicted proteins | sample MGYA00512662_ERZ507784 | MGnify/ENA metagenome assembly ERZ507784
GGCGATGCTGGCGAAAACCCTTGCGGCGCTAACGCCCGGTAAACTGAAATACAGCTTCTTCTGTAATAGCGGCACCGAATCCGTTGAAGCGGCGCTGAAGCTGGCGAAGGCTTATCAGTCACCGCGCGGCAAGTTTACTTTTATTGCCACCAGCGGCGCGTTCCACGGTAAATCACTTGGCGCGCTGTCGGCCACGGCGAAATCGACCTTCCGCAAACCTTTTATGCCACTGCTGCCAGGGTTTCGTCATGTACCGTTTGGCAATATCGAAGCCATGCGCACGGCTCTTAACGAGTGCAAAAAAACCGGTGATGATGTTGCTGCGGTGATCCTTGAGCCGATTCAGGGCGAAGGTGGCGTAATTCTGCCGCCGCCAGGCTATCTCACCGCCGTGCGTAAGCTGTGCGATGAGTTCGGCGCACTGATGATCCTCGATGAAGTACAAACGGGCATGGGGCGCACGGGCAAGATGTTCGCCTGCGAGCATGAGAACGTACAGCCGGATATCCTCTGCCTTGCCAAAGCGCTCGGCGGTGGCGTGATGCCGATTGGCGCAACTATCGCCACTGAAGAGGTGTTCTCAGTCCTGTTCGACAATCCGTTCCTGCATACCACCACCTTTGGCGGCAACCCGCTGGCCTGTGCGGCGGCGCTGGCGACCATCAATGTGTTGCTGGAGCAGAACTTACCGGCTCAGGCTGAACAAAAAGGCGATATGTTGCTGGACGGTTTCCGTCAACTGGCGCGGGAATATCCCGATCTGGTACAGGAAGCGCGTGGCAAAGGGATGTTGATGGCGATTGAGTTTGTTGATAACGAAATCGGCTATAACTTTGCCAGCGAGATGTTCCGCCAGCGCGTACTGGTGGCCGGAACACTCAACAACGCTAAAACGATCCGCATTGAACCGCCACTGACACTGACCATTGAACAGTGTGAACTGGTGATCAAAGCGGCGCGTAAGGCGCTGGCGGCCATGCGAGTCAGTGTCGAAGAAGCGTAATATCAAATCGGATGGCGATTCGACGTCGCCATCCGATCTTTTTATACGATACGTACGCCCGCAGGCATCATCCGCTCCGGCGTTAACAGCACGCTTTCACTGCCGTCATCGGTTTCCGCACACAACAGCATGCATTCCGACGTTTCACCGCGCATTTTCGCTTTTTGCAGATTGCATAAGACCACCACTGTTTTTCCCATCAGCTCTTCTTCGCTGTAGTACGGCACCAGACTGGTCACGGTTTGTAGCGTTTTTTCCCCCACATCAACCTGTACGATGTACAGCTTGTCGGCGTTTTCATGGCGTTTCACTTCCACAATCTTTCCGACGCGCATTTCCAGACGTGCAAAATCAGCGTAAGCCACGGTTTCCATTGCTTCCTCCTTTCGAGTAAAATTTTACTAAACTATAGCAAAAAATTTTCTCAATCCTGTAGGCTAAAAATGGAGAATGCAGGCGTGATCACATTCGCAAGCCGCTGTGTTACCGTTACAGCGTCAAAGAAACGCGCTTTATTTACTGAAAACAGGTGACCCGATAAGCACTTCCTCTACAATGGGGGCGCACATCAGGGAAAGTAAAAAAGGTAAACATGGCAACACTAAAAGACATCGCAATCGAAGCTGGCGTATCCCTGGCGACAGTATCCAGGGTCTTAAATGACGATCCGACATTGAATGTGAAAGAAGAGACGAAACATCGCATTCTCGAGATCGCCGAAAAGCTGGAGTACAAGACCAGTAGCGCCCGTAAACTCCAGACAGGCGCAGTTAACCAACACCATATTCTGGCTATCTACAGCTACCAGCAGGAGCTGGAGATCAACGATCCTTACTATCTGGCGATCCGCCACGGCATTGAAACTCAGTGCGAAAAGCTGGCGATCGAACTGACCAACTGTTATGAACACAACGGCTTACCAGACATTAAAAACGTCACCGGTATTTTAATTGTCGGCAAACCCACGCCCGTCCTGCGCGCCGCTGCCAGCGCATTGACCGACAATATCTGTTTTATCGACTTTCACGAACCCGGCAGCGGTTACGATGCGGTGGATATCGATCTGGCACGTATCAGTAAAGAAATCATCGATTTCTATATCAATCAGGGCGTTAATCGTATTGGTTTTATTGGCGGTGAAGACTTACCCGGCAAGGCGGATATTCGTGAGGTCGCCTTTGCGGAATATGGTCGTCTGAAACACGTGGTACGCGAAGAGGATATCTGGCGCGGCGGTTTTTCCAGTTCGTCGGGCTATGAACTGGCAAAACAGATGCTGGCGCAGGAAGACTATCCGAAGGCACTGTTTGTTGCTTCCGATTCCATTGCTATCGGCGTACTGCGGGCAATTCATGAACGTGGCCTGAACATCCCACAGGATATTTCGCTTATCAGCGTTAACGATATCCCCACCGCGCGATTTACCTTTCCGCCGCTCTCCACCGTGCGCATCCATTCCGAGATGATGGGAAATCAGGGCGTTAACCTGGTGTATGAAAAAGCCCGCGATGGTCGCGCGCTGCCGCTGTTGGTCTTCGTTCCCAGCAAATTAAAACTGCGCGGCACGACCCGTTAAATCCCCTTACACACTGTCCGGCAATCGTTTTTGCCGGACAGTGCTGCCGTTTATTTTCGTGATCCAGTTAAAGTAAATGCATTTACCTGCTATTTTTTAGTAAAAATTTTACTAAACTCCCCAGCAATTACACAAACTACCATCACCATGAATGGTTCCGATTTCTCTCTACCGGGAGGCCCTATGAATCGCTGGGAAAACATTCAGCTCACCCACGAAAACCGACTTGCGCCGCGTGCGTACTTTTTTTCATATGATTCTGTTGCGCAGGCGCGTACCTTTGCCCGCGAAACGAGCAGCCTGTTTCTGCCCTTAAGCGGTCAGTGGAATTTCCACTTTTTTGACCATCCGCTGCAAGTGCCAGAAGCCTTCACCTCTGAGTTAATGGCTGACTGGGGGCATATTACCGTCCCCGCCATGTGGCAAATGGAAGGTCACGGCAAACTGCAATATACCGACGAAGGTTTTCCGTTCCCCATCGATGTGCCGTTTGTCCCCAGCGATAACCCAACCGGTGCCTATCAACGTATTTTCACCCTCAGCGACGGCTGGCAGGGTAAACAGACGCTGATTAAATTTGACGGCGTCGAAACCTATTTTGAAGTCTACGTTAACGGTCAGTATGTGGGGTTCAGCAAGGGCAGTCGCCTGACCGCAGAGTTTGACATCAGCGCGATGGTTAAAACCGGCGACAACCTGTTGTGTGTGCGCGTGATGCAATGGGCGGACTCTACCTACGTGGAAGACCAGGATATGTGGTGGTCGGCGGGGATTTTCCGCGATGTTTATCTGATCGGAAAACAACTCACGCATATTAACGATTTCACCGTTCGTACCGACTTTGACGAAGCCTATTGCGATGCCACACTTTCCTGCGAAGTGGTGCTGGAAAATCTCGCCGCCTCCCCTGTCGTCACGACGCTGGAATATACCCTGTTTGATGGCGAACACGTGGTGCACAGCAGCGCCATTGATCATTTGGCAATTGAAAAACTGACCAGCGCCAGTTTTGCTTTTACTGTCGAACAGCCGCAGCAATGGTCAGCAGAATCCCCTTATCTTTACCATCTGGTCATGACGCTGAAAGACGCCGACGGCAACGTTCTGGAAGTGGTGCCACAACGCGTTGGCTTCCGTGATATCAAAGTGCGCGACGGTCTGTTCTGGATCAATAACCGTTATGTGATGCTGCACGGCGTCAACCGCCACGACAACGATCATCGCAAAGGCCGCGCCGTTGGGATGGATCGCGTCGAGAAAGATCTCCAGTTGATGAAGCAGCACAACATCAACTCCGTGCGTACCGCTCACTACCCGAACGATCCACGTTTTTACGAACTGTGTGATATCTATGGCCTGTTTGTGATGGCGGAAACCGACGTCGAATCGCACGGCTTTGCTAACGTCGGCGATATCAGCCGCATTACCGACGATCCGCAGTGGGAAAAAGTTTACGTCGAGCGCATTGTTCGCCATATTCACGCGCAGAAAAACCATCCGTCGATCATCATCTGGTCGCTGGGCAATGAATCCGGCTATGGCTGTAACATCCGCGCGATGTACCATGCGGCGAAGGCGCTGGATGACACGCGACTGGTGCATTACGAAGAAGATCGCGATGCTGAAGTGGTCGATATTATTTCCACCATGTACACCCGCGTGCCTCTGATGAATGAGTTTGGTGAATACCCGCATCCGAAGCCGCGCATCATCTGTGAATATGCTCATGCGATGGGGAACGGACCGGGCGGGCTGACGGAGTACCAGAACGTCTTCTATAAGCACGATTGCATTCAGGGACATTATGTCTGGGAATGGTGCGACCACGGGATCCAGGCGCAGGATGACAACGGCAACGTCTGGTACAAATTCGGCGGCGACTACGGCGACTATCCCAACAACTATAACTTCTGTCTTGATGGTTTGATCTATTCCGATCAGACGCCGGGACCAGGCCTGAAAGAGTACAAACAGGTTATTGCGCCGGTAAAAATCCACGCGCTGGATCTGACTCGCGGCGAGTTGAAAGTCGAAAATAAACTATGGTTTACCACGCTTGATGACTACACCCTGCACGCAGAGGTGCGCGCCGAAGGTGAAACGCTCGCGACGCAACAGATTAAACTGCGCGACGTTGCGCCGAACAGCGAAGCCCCCTTACAGATCACGCTGCCGCAGCTGGACGCCCGCGAAGCGTTCCTCAACATTACGGTGACCAAAGATTCCCGCACCCGCTACAGCGAAGCCGGGCATTCTATCGCCACTTATCAGTTCCCGCTGAAGGAAAACACCGCGCAGCCTGTACCTTTCGCACCGAATAACGCCCGTCCGCTGACGCTGGAAGACGATCGTTTGAGCTGTACTGTTCGCGGCTACAACTTTGCGATCACCTTCTCAAAAACGAGTGGTAAACCGACATCCTGGCAGGTGAATGGCGAGTCGCTGCTGACCCGCGAGCCAAAGATCAACTTCTTCAAGCCGATGATCGACAACCATAAGCAGGAGTACGAAGGACTGTGGCAGCCAAATCATTTGCAGATCATGCAGGAGCATCTGCGCGATTTTGTCGTTGAGCAAAGTGATGATGAAGTGTTGCTAGTCAGCCGCACGGTTATTGCCCCACCGGTGTTTGACTTCGGGATGCGCTGCACCTACATCTGGCGCATCGCTGCCGATGGCCAGGTTAACGTGGCGCTTTCCGGCGAACGTTATGGCGACTATCCGCACATCATTCCGTGCATCGGTTTCACCATGGGAATTAACGGCGAATACGATCAGGTAGCATATTACGGACGTGGACCGGGCGAAAACTACGCCGACAGCCAGCAGGCTAACATCATTGATATCTGGCGCAGTACCGTCGATGCCATGTTCGAGAACTATCCCTTCCCGCAGAACAACGGCAACCGTCAGCATGTCCGCTGGACGGCACTGACTAATCGCCACGGCAACGGTCTGCTGGTGGTTCCGCAGCGCCCCATTAACTTCAGCGCCTGGCGCTATACCCAGGAAAACATCCACGCTGCCCAGCACTGTAACGAGCTTCAGCGCAGTGATGACATCACTCTGAATCTCGACCACCAGCTGCTTGGCCTCGGCTCCAACTCCTGGGGCAGCGAGGTGCTGGACTCCTGGCGCGTCTGGTTCCGTGACTTCAGCTACGGCTTTACGTTGCTGCCGGTTTCTGGCGGAGAAGCTACCGCGCAAAGCCTGGCGTCGTATGAGTTCGGCGCAGGGTTCTTTTCCACGAATTTGCACAGCGAGAATAAGCAATGAGGATCATCGATAACTTAGAACAGTTCCGCCAGATTTACGCCTCTGGCAAGAAGTGGCAACGATGCGTTGAAGCGATTGAAAATATCGACAACATTCAGCCTGGCGTCGCCCACTCCATCGGTGACTCATTGACTTACCGCGTGGAGACGGACTCCGCGACCGATGCGCTATTTACCGGGCATCGACGCTATTTTGAAGTGCATTACTACCTGCAAGGGCAGCAAAAAATTGAATATGCGCCGAAAGAGACATTACAGGTCGTGGAATATTATCGTGATGAAACTGACCGTGAATATTTAAAAGGCTGCGGAGAAACCGTAGAGGTCCACGAAGGGCAAATCGTTATTTGCGATATCCATGAAGCGTATCGGTTTATCTGCAATAACGCGGTCAAAAAAGTGGTTCTCAAAGTCACCATCGAAGATGGTTATTTCCATAACAAATAACAACTACGGCGGCAAAAGGAGTTTGCCGCCACCGCTACCCTACTCATTTTCGGAGATGTGTTATGTCTGATACCAAACGTAATACAATCGGCAAATTCGGCTTGCTCTCGCTGACTTTTGCCGCCGTTTACAGCTTTAACAACGTTATCAATAATAATATTGAGCTTGGACTGGCCTCGGCACCGATGTTTTTCCTCGCGACGATTTTTTATTTTATTCCCTTCTGTCTGATCATTGCAGAATTTGTTTCGTTAAATAAAAACTCAGAAGCCGGTGTCTACGCGTGGGTAAAAAGTTCGCTGGGCGGACGTTGGGCATTTATTACTGCCTATACCTACTGGTTCGTAAACCTGTTCTTTTTCACCTCGCTGTTACCGCGCGTTATTGCTTATGCTTCGTATGCCTTCCTCGGCTACGAATATATTATGACGCCGGTTGCCACCACCATTATCAGTATGGTGCTGTTCGCCTTCTCCACCTGGGTTTCTACCAACGGGGCGAAAATGCTGGGGCCAATTACCTCCGTCACTTCAACGCTGATGCTGCTGTTAACGCTCTCCTACATTTTGCTGGCAGGAACGGCACTGGTTGGCGGCGTACAGCCTGCTGACCCCATCACTGTTGACGCGATGATCCCAAACTTTAACTGGGCGTTCCTCGGCGTTACCACCTGGATCTTTATGGCCGCAGGTGGCGCGGAGTCCGTCGCTGTGTACGTTAACGACGTCAAAGGCGGTTCGAAATCGTTCGTTAAAGTGATCATCCTCGCCGGGATTTTTATCGGCGTACTGTATTCCGTCTCCTCGGTGCTGATTAACGTCTTCGTCAGCAGCAAAGAGTTGAAATTTACTGGCGGATCGGTACAGGTATTCCACGGCATGGCGGCGTATTTTGGTCTACCGGAAGCACTGATGAATCGCTTTGTCGGTCTGGTGTCCTTTACCGCGATGTTCGGTTCCCTGCTGATGTGGACGGCAACGCCGGTGAAAATTTTCTTCTCCGAAATCCCGGAAGGCATCTTTGGTAAGAAAACCGTCGAACTGAACGAAAACGGCGTTCCGGCGCGCGCAGCGTGGATCCAGTTCCTGATCGTCATCCCGCTGATGATTATCCCGATGCTCGGTTCCAATACCGTGCAGGATCTGATGAATACTATTATTAATATGACTGCCGCAGCGTCCATGCTTCCGCCGTTATTCATCATGCTGGCTTACCTGAATTTACGCGCCAAATTAGATCACCTGCCACGCGATTTCCGTATGGGCTCCCGCCGCACCGGTATTATCGTTGTTTCAATGCTGATTGCGATATTTGCCGTAGGGTTTGTCGCTTCGACATTCCCGACTGGCGCGAATATTCTGACCATCATTTTTTATAACGTCGGCGGTATTGTTATCTTCCTCGGCTTTGCGTGGTGGAAATACAGTAAATATATAAAGGGATTAACGGCTGAAGAGCGCCATATTGAAGCGACGCCAGCCAGCAATGTTGATTAAGCAGAATAATAAAAAATGAGCAGGCATTTTCCCTCTTCCTGGATGGGGAGAGGGAAAATAGTTTCTGCCTTTATATTTTTATAATTACAACGATAAAAGGCTGTACTTTTTCTTTAGCTCATGGATTAACACAATGAAATTAATCACTGCACCATGCAGAGCATTACTTGCGCTGCCGTTTTGCTACGCCTTTTCTGTGACCGCTGATGAAGCACGTCCGGCAGAACATGACGACTCAAAAACCCCCGCAATGACCTCGACATCTTCTCCTTCATTTCGTTTTTACGGCGAATTAGGGGTTGGTGGATATATGGATTTAGAGGGTGAGAATAAACATAAATACAGCGACGGCACCTATATTGAAGGTGGCCTGGAGATGAAGTACGGCTCCTGGTTCGGCCTGATTTACGGCGAAGGCTGGACCGTACAGGCCGACCACGACGGTAATGCCTGGGTGCCTGACCATAGCTGGGGTGGCTTCGAAGGTGGGATTAACCGTTTCTATGGCGGTTATCGTACCAATGATGGCACCGAAATCATGCTCAGTCTGCGTCAGGATTCCTCGCTGGATGACCTGCAATGGTGGGGCGATTTCACGCCCGATCTAGGCTACGTCATTCCCAATACCCGCGATATTATGACTGCGCTGAAGGTACAGAACTTAAGCGGCAACTTTCGTTATAGCGTTACCGCCACACCTGCCGGACATCATGACGAAAGCAAAGCCTGGCTACATTTTGGCAAGTACGATCGCTACGACGACAAATATACCTATCCGGCAATGATGAACGGTTACATCCAGTATGACCTTACAGAAGGTATCACCTGGATGAATGGTCTGGAAATCACCGACGGCACAGGCCAACTCTATCTCACGGGCCTGCTTACCCCTAACTTTGCCGCTCGCGCCTGGCACCATACCGGACGCGCCGACGGGCTGGACGTACCGGGAAGTGAAAGCGGGATGATGGTGAGCGCCATGTATGAAGCGTTAAAGGGCGTTTATCTCTCCACCGCTTACACCTACGCCAAACATCGCCCTGACCACGCTGACGATGAAACCACCTCTTTCATGCAGTTTGGTATCTGGTACGAATACGGCGGCGGACGTTTCGCAACGGCTTTTGATAGCCGCTTCTACATGAAAAATGCCTCTCACGATCCCAGCGACCAACTCTTCCTGATGCAATATTTTTACTGGTAATAAGGACAGTAATCTCATGAAAATCAAAACCATTTTAACGCCAGTAGCCTGTGCTCTGCTGATGAGCTTTTCCGCCCATGCCGCTAACGCTGACAATTATAAAAACGTGATTAACCGTACTGGCGCGCCGCAGTACATGAAGGATTACGATTACGACGATCACCAGCGTTTTAATCCGTTTTTCGATCTCGGAGCCTGGCATGGTCATCTGTTGCCAGACGGCCCTAACACCATGGGCGGTTTTCCAGGCGTTGCGCTGCTGACGGAAGAATACATCAACTTTATGGCCAGCAATTTCGATCGCCTGACCGTCTGGCAAGACGGCAAGAAAGTCGATTTCACGCTGGAGGCATACAGTATACCCGGCGCGCTGGTGCAAAAGTTGATATCGAAAGATGTACAGGTCGAAATGATTCTGCGCTTCGCCACGCCGCGCACATCACTACTGGAAACCAAAATCACCAGCGATAAACCGCTGGATCTGGTGTGGGATGGTGAACTGCTGGAAAAACTGGAAGCGAAAGAAGGGAAACCGCTTTCCGATAAAACCATTGCTGGCGAGTACCCTGACTATCAGCGCAAAATCAGCGCCACCCGTGATGGCCTGAAAGTCATCTTTGGCAAAGTGCGCGCCACCTGGGATCTGCTGACCTCCGGTGAATCAGAATATCAGGTGCATAAATCCCTGCCAGTGCAGACTGAAATCAACGGCAATCGCTTTACCAGTAAGGCGCATATCAACGGTTCGACGACGCTCTATACCACCTACTCCCATCTGCTGACCGCTCAGGAAGTTAGCAAAGAGCAAATGCAGATCCGCGATATTCTGGCGCGTCCGGCGTTTTATCTCACTGCCTCACAGCAACGCTGGGAAGAGTATCTGAAGAAAGGGTTAACCAATCCGGATGCGACGCCGGAGCAGACGCGCGTCGCGGTGAAAGCCATCGAAACGCTCAACGGTAACTGGCGATCGCCGGGCGGTGCGGTGAAATATAACACCGTCACGCCGTCGGTGACCGGGCGCTGGTTCTCCGGCAATCAGACCTGGCCGTGGGATACCTGGAAGCAGGCGTTTGCGATGGCGCATTTCAATCCGGATATCGCCAAAGAGAATATCCGCGCGGTCTTCTCCTGGCAGATCCAGCCAGGCGACAGCGTGCGTCCGCAGGATGTGGGCTTTGTCCCCGACCTGATAGCGTGGAACCTTAGCCCGGAGCGTGGCGGCGATGGCGGCAACTGGAACGAACGTAACACCAAACCCAGCCTTGCCGCCTGGTCGGTGATGGAAGTGTACAACGTCACCCAGGATAAAAACTGGCTGGCAGAGATGTACCCGAAACTGGTGGCCTATCACGACTGGTGGCTACGTAACCGCGATCACAACGGCAACGGCGTACCGGAATATGGCGCAACCCGCGATAAAGCCCACAATACTGAGAATGGCGAGATGCTGTTTACAGTGAAAAAAGGCAATAAAGAAGAGACGCAGTCTGGGCTGAACAACTACGCACGCGTGGTGGAGAAAGGCCAGTACGACAGTCTGGAAATTCCGGCACAGGTTGCGGCGTCGTGGGAATCGGGGCGTGATGATGCCGCCGTCTTTGGGTTTATCGACAAAGAACAGTTGGATAAATATGTCGCTAACGGCGGCAAACGTAGCGACTGGACGGTGAAATTCGCCGAGAACCGCAGTCAGGACGGAACGTTGCTGGGCTACTCGCTATTGCAGGAGTCGGTGGATCAGGCCAGCTATATGTACAGCGATAACCATTATCTGGCGGAGATGGCAACCATCCTCGGTAAACCGGAAGAGGCCAAACGCTATCGCCAGTTGGCACAGCAGCTCGCGGACTACATCAACACCTGTATGTTCGACCCGACTACACAGTTCTACTATGACGTGCGCATTGAAGATAAACCACTGGCGAACGGCTGCGCGGGCAAACCGATTGTTGAGCGCGGTAAAGGGCCAGAAGGCTGGTCGCCGCTGTTTAACGGTGCGGCAACGCAGGCCAACGCCGACGCGGTGGTGAAGGTGATGCTCGATCCAAAAGAGTTCAACACCTTTGTCCCGCTGGGAACGGCGGCGTTAACCAACCCGGCTTTTGGCGCTGATATCTACTGGCGCGGGCGCGTATGGGTAGATCAGTTCTGGTTTGGTCTGAAAGGAATGGAGCGTTACGGTTATCGCGATGATGCCCTGAAACTGGCGGATACGTTCTTCCAGCATGCCAAAGGGTTAACCGCCGATGGCCCAATTCAGGAGAATTACAACCCGCTGACTGGCGCACAGCAAGGCGCACCAAATTTCTCCTGGAGTGCCGCGCATTTGTATATGTTGTATAACGATTTTTTCCGTAAGCAGTAATTTTTCCCGATGCCGGACGACTGTATTACCGCCGTCCGGCATGACGAACGGGCGTATTCTTTTTGAATCCCATCACAAACCCCGCACTCCCCTTTTCCCTTTTCTCCGGCGACGGCTAAATTAGAACTCATCCGACCACATAACAATTATTTTACATACTGGACAATTTTATGAGCTACCCGTCGCTGTTCGCCCCGCTGGATTTAGGTTTTACCACGTTAAAAAACCGCGTGTTGATGGGCTCAATGCACACCGGGCTGGAGGAATACCCGGACGGCGCTGAACGGCTGGCAGCGTTTTATGCCGAACGCGCCCGTCACGGCGTGGCGTTGATTGTCAGCGGCGGTATCGCACCAGATTTAACAGGCGTTGGCATGGAAGGCGGTGCAATGCTCAATGACGCCAACCAGATCCCACACCATCGCACCATTACCGAAGCCGTACATCAGGAAGGCGGCAAAATCGCCCTGCAAATTTTGCATACCGGGCGCTACAGCTACCAACCGCATCTGGTCGCACCCTCCGCATTGCAGGCCCCCATCAACCGTTTCGTTCCTCACGAACTCACCCATGAAGAGATCCTGCAACTGATCGACGATTTCGCCCACTGCGCGCAATTGGCACGGGAGGCAGGATACGACGGTGTAGAGGTGATGGGGTCCGAAGGGTATTTGATCAACGAATTTCTGACGCTGCGCACCAATCAGCGTAGTGACCAGTGGGGCGGCGATTACCGCAACCGGATGCGGTTTGCCGTAGAAGTAGTGGGTGCGGTGCGCGAACGTGTCGGCAACGACTTCATTATTATCTACCGTTTGTCGATGCTCGACCTGGTCGAAGGCGGCGGTACTTTTGCCGAAACGGTAGAGCTGGCGCAGGCCATTGAAGCGGCGGGCGCAACGATTATCAACACCGGCATTGGCTGGCATGAAGCACGTATTCCGACCATTGCCACGCCCGTGCCGCGCGGCGCATTTAGCTGGGTCACGCGCAAACTGAAAGGCCACGTTTCGCTGCCACTGGTGACCACCAACCGGATTAACGATCCGCAGGTTGCCGACGACATTCTCTCGCGCGGTGATGCGGACATGGTATCGATGGCGCGACCGTTTCTCGGTGATGCGGAGCTGCTGTCAAAAGCGCAATCGGGACGAGCCGATGAGATCAACACTTGTATTGGCTGCAACCAGGCCTGTCTCGATCAGATCTTCGTTGGCAAAGTCACCTCGTGCCTGGTGAATCCTCGCGCCTGCCATGAAACCAAAATGCCAATCCTTCCTGCCGTGCAGAAAAAAAATCTGGCGGTGGTCGGTGCGGGACCTGCTGGGCTGGCGTTTGCCATTAACGCGGCGGCGCGTGGGCATCAGGTAACATTGTTTGATGCGCACAGCGAGATCGGCGGGCAGTTTAATATCGCCAAACAGATCCCCGGCAAAGAGGAGTTTTACGAAACGCTGCGCTATTACCGCCGGATGATCGAAGTGACGGGTGTGACGCTAAAACTCAATCACACCGTGACAGCGGATCAGTTACAGGCGTTCGATGAAACGATCCTCGCCAGTGGGATCGTGCCGCGCGTTCCGCCTATCGACGGGATCGATCATCCGAAGGTATTGAGTTATCTCGATGTACTGCGCGACAAAGCGCCGGTGGGCAACAAAGTTGCCATCATCGGTTGTGGCGGAATTGGTTTTGATACGGCGATGTATTTAAGTCAGCCGGGAGAATCCACCAGCCAGAATATCGCCGGGTTCTGTAATGAGTGGGGAATCGACAGTAGCCTGCAACAGGCCGGAGGTTTGAGTCCGCAAGGCATGCAAATCCCCCGTAGCCCACGGCAGATTGTGATGCTCCAGCGCAAAGCCAGCAAACCAGGACAAGGGTTAGGCAAAACCACCGGCTGGATCCATCGCACCACCCTGCTCTCACGCGGCGTGAAAATGATCCCAGGCGTAAGTTACCAGAAGATCGACGATGACGGGCTGCATGTAGTGATCAACGGCGAACCGCAAATTTTGGCGGTAGATCATGTGGTGATCTGCGCGGGGCAGGAGCCAAACCGCACGCTGGCGCAACCACTCATTGATAGCGGGAAAACTGTGCATTTAATTGGCGGCTGCGATGTAGCTATGGAGCTGGACGCACGACGGGCAATTGCCCAGGGAACACGGCTGGCGCTGGAGATTTAAATTGTGCATTGAAGTGCCGAATGCGCCGCTTAACGCGTCTTATCCGGCCTGGGGGTAACGTGCTAATCGTACGCCGCATCCGGCACGTCGCGTTAATCAATAAACAAGGCGGGAGAAATGCCGAATCGCGTTGCCAGTTTTTTAGCGTGTTCCAGCGTTAATTTCCTCTTCCCGCTCAAAACGCGTGACACCATCGATTTACTGCCAATTTCCGGAAGATCGGAAAGGGTTAAACCATATTGATCCATAAGGGTACGAATCACAGCTATACCGCCAGGCATGGCTTGCGCCATGGCATTAAATTCAGCAAATTCGGGCGCTGATTCTTCCCACGCGGTTATTTTGGCACACACCAGATCCAGCAAGGGGTTTTCAGGATCGTTGAGCAGCAGATGATCTACCAGTTCCAGCGCCTGGGTGTATTGTTCCTCGTTCTGAATACCCGCCAGAAAAGGTGCCACAGCAGTTAACTTTTCTCCTGCTTGCAAGATGTCGGCAATCGCAATCATTTTTTCCCCTTTGAAATATCCCTTAGCAATCGTGTTCCCCAGAGCCACCAACTCCGTTTTATGTTGCGGGTATTTTTCCGCAGCATCTTTCAATGCTTTTTGAGTTATCAGGTGCATTCTTCATCACGTCCGTTGACAAATTGGCAATATGATAACATCCGTTGACAGATTGGCAACGAATGAATTTATCTGTGTGACGGAAGAATAAACGTAGAAAAATGCTAAACAAGAGAATGTAGAGGATGGTGAAAGGGATTTTTTGTTTTATGGAAGCGCGATTCCAGAACTGGGCAGACATTGCCGGATGCGACGCTTGCCGCGTCTTATCCGACCTGGGGGTAATGTGCTGAACGTATGCCAGATAAGGCGTTTACGCCTTATCTGGCAGGTAGCAGCCAATCTTACCGACGACGCCCCAGCTTCACTGCTTTCAGCACCACAAATTTATTATTCGTGGCGATGGTGGTGCAGTTGCCGAAAATCTTCTTCAGTTTATGGAAGTAATCCAGGTGACGGTTGGCAACGATATACAGCTCGCCGTTGATTTTCAGGCAGCGGCGGGCATGGTGGAACATCTCCCAGGCGACGTTATCGGTCAGCGCATGTTGCTGATGAAACGGCGGGTTGCAGAGCACAGCATTAAAACGGAAAGGCTCCACGCCGGAGAGCGCGTTGTTGATCATAAACTCGCAGCGATCCAACGCCTCGGGCATGTTGGTTTCAACGTTCAAACGGCTGGAAGCAACCGCCATCGGTGATTCATCGACAAACACCACTTTCGCCTGCGGGTTTTTATCGAGCAATGTCAGGCCAATAACGCCATTACCGCAACCGAGATCGACAATCTCACCTTCGAGATTCTCTGGCAGATGTTGCATAAAGAAGCGCGCGCCAATATCCAGCCCAGTGCGGGAGAAAACATTCGCATGGTTGTGGATAGTCCAGTCAGTGCCTTCCAGCTTCCAGCTAACGGTCTGCGGCGCATCGGCCAACGGCGGTTCGTTGAAGGTGCAGTTAATCAGGCGCGCTTTCTTCCATGCCAGCGTGGTGGTGGTCGGACCGAGCACTTTTTCGAACAATTCCAGCGTGGAAGTGTGAATGTCACGGGCTTTGGCACCGGCAATAATGCGCGTATCTGGCGTGACCACTTTGCGCAGCGCGCGCAGTTGTTGTTCCAGCAATGCCAGTGTTTTCGGCACTTTGATCAGCACCACACCCGGCTGTTGCGGGTAGTCGGCGGTGCTGTCGAGGAACTTCACGCTCGACTCATCAATGCCGTTGAGACGTAAATTCTCACGCGTCGCCAGCTCGCTGATGTATGAGTCACCAATGCTGTAGGGCTTATGTTCCGCCAGCACACAGCTTAACGCACCAAAAGCATCATTCAGGATCAACACCGGGCCGCGGATTTCTGTGTCGTCCAACTGTTGCAGCAAATATTCATCCGCCGCTTCCCACGCCTGTAGCGGGTTAACGTCATCCGTCGCCGGAAAACGTTGTAGTGTCAGTGAACGGAAACCGTTGTCTAAGTGGCTCATCGGCCCTCCTGAATGATAAAATTTCGACGTTGCCCCTGAAAAGGGTGCGTGAGTATACCCTTTTTCTCTTTTTCGTGGGCGGTTATGAGCAATCTTACTTATCTTCAGGGTTATCCCGAGCAGCTACTTTCCCAGGTGCGAACGCTGATTAACGAACAGCGTCTGGGCGATGTGCTGGCAAAACGCTATCCGGGAACACACGACTACGCCACCGATAAAGCCCTCTGGCAATATACTCAGGATCTTAAAAATCAGTTTCTGCGCAATGCCCCGCCGATCACTAAAGTGATGTATGACAACAAGATCCATGTGCTGAAAAATGCGCTCGGGTTACATACCGCTGTTTCGCGTGTGCAGGGCGGCAAGCTGAAAGCAAAAGCAGAGATCCGCGTCGCTACCGTGTTTCGCAACGCGCCGGAACCGTTTTTGCGCATGATCGTGGTGCACGAGTTGGCGCACCTGAAGGAGAAAGAGCATAACAAAGCGTTTTACCAGTTGTGCTGTCATATGGAACCGCAGTACCACCAGCTTGAGTTCGACACCCGGCTGTGGCTAACGCAGTTGTCGCTTGGGCAGGACAAAATCTGAAAATGATGTCAGGCGTTATTTTTTCCTCCTTTAGCGCCTAAAATCGACCTCCTCCCTTTCGTTAAGGATAACGACCATGCTGCGCGCATTTGCCCGCCTTCTTCTCCGTATTTGTTTTTCTCGCCGGACTCTTAAAATTGGCTGTTTATTGTTGCTTATAGCAGGAGCAACCCTTTTTATTGCCGATCGCGTTATGGTCAACGCCAGCCAACAACTGACCTGGAGCGATGTCAACGCCGTTCCGGCGCGTAACGTGGGTTTATTGCTGGGGGCGAGGCCGGGTAATCGCTACTTTACCCGACGTATTGATACCGCAGCAGAGTTGTACCACGCCGGAAAAGTGAAATGGCTATTGGTGAGCGGCGATAATGGACGTAAAAATTACGATGAAGCGTCAGGAATGCAGCAAGCCTTGATCGCTAAAGGCGTACCGGCAAAAGCCATCTTCTGCGACTATGCCGGATTCTCAACGCTTGATTCGGTGGTGCGTGCCAACAAGGTGTTTAGTGAAAACCATATCACCATTATCTCGCAAGAATTTCATAACCAACGCGCCATCTGGCTGGCAAAACAGTATGGTATCGATGCTATCGGTTTTAACGCGCCAGACCTGAATATGAAGCACGGTTTATATACTCAACTGCGGGAAAAACTTGCCAGAGTCAGCGCGGTGATTGATGCGAAAATCCTCCATCGCCAGCCGAAATATCTCGGGCCGTTGGTTATGATTGGGCCGTTTAGTGAGCATGGCTGTCCGGCAAAAGAATAATGCGTATCTGCGCACGTCGAAGATAAAAAAGGCGTGCTACAGTGACGAGAGAATCCCTTTATGGAGTATCCACGCGTTATGATACGTTTCGCTGTGATTGGTACGAACTGGATCACTCGCCAGTTCGTCGAGGCCGCCCATGAGAGCGGTAAATACAAGTTAACCGCCGTTTATTCCCGCAGTCTTGAACAGGCCCAGCACTTCGCCAATGATTTTTCTGTCGAGCATCTGTTTACGTCGCTGGAAGCGATGGCAGAAAGCGATGCCATTGACGCGGTGTATATTGCCAGCCCGAATTCCCTGCACTTTTCCCAGACACAACTTTTCCTTAGTCACAAAATTCATGTGATTTGCGAGAAACCGCTGGCGTCGAATCTGGCGGAAGTGGATGCCGCCATTGCCTGTGCGCGGGAAAATCAGGTGGTGCTGTTTGAGGCATTTAAAACGGCCTACCTGCCGAACTTTCATCTGTTACGCCAGGCGCTGCCGAAAGTCGGCAAACTGCGTAAAGTCTTTTTCAACTATTGCCAGTATTCCTCGCGGTATCAGCGTTACCTGGACGGAGAGAATCCCAACACCTTCAATCCGGCATTCTCCAACGGTTCGATTATGGATATCGGCTTTTACTGCCTGGCGTCGGCGGTGGCATTATTCGGTGAACCGAAAAGCGTGCAGGCAACCGCCAGTTTGCTGGCAAGTGGTGTGGATGCCCACGGCGTGGTGGTGATGGATTACGGTGATTTCAGCGTTACGTTGCAGCACTCAAAAGTGAGCGATTCTGTCCTGGCAAGCGAGATTCAGGGCGAAGCGGGAGCGCTGGTGATTGAAAAACTCTCTGAATGCCAGAAAGTCTGCTTTGTACCGCGTGGCAGCCAGATGCAGGATCTCACCCAGCCACAGCATATTAATACCATGCTCTACGAAGCAGAGCTGTTCGCTACCCTGGTGGATGAGCATCTGGTGAATCATCCAGGGCTGGCGGTCAGTCGTATCACCGCCAAACTGCTGACTGAGATCCGCCGCCAGACTGGGGTGATTTTTCCGGCAGATAACGTAAAACTATAATTGCCAAAGTAAAACAGTGTAAAAGGTATGTAACAGGCCATTGACTGACTGAATGGTCTGTCATACTTTGTTACCTGCAAAGGGGAGTAACTTCATTGCCGGTCGATCGTCATTACGATGTGTGAAAAACCACATCCGGTCACCGGGCAACCCGAAAGGAATACGCAGACGTATTCCTTTTTTGTTGTAAGTGAGACCTTGCCGGAAGGCGAGGTCTATGCATAAAAAGCAGCGGCTGACGTCTTCCGACGTTGGCCGTTTTTTTATGTGTAAGGAACTTCTATGAATACTGTCGGCACGCCGTTGCTATGGGGCGGATTCGCTGTTGTTGTCACCATTATGCTGGCTATCGACCTGTTGTTGCAGGGGCGTCGTGGGGCACATGCCATGACCATGAAACAGGCTGCGGCCTGGTCGCTGGTCTGGGTGACGCTGTCGTTACTGTTTAACGCCGCTTTCTGGTGGTATCTGGTGCAAACCGAAGGTCGCGCCGTTGCCGATCCACAGGCACTGGCCTTTCTCACGGGTTATCTGATTGAGAAATCGCTGGCGGTCGATAACGTCTTTGTCTGGCTGATGTTGTTCAGCTATTTCTCTGTTCCGGCGGCATTACAACGCCGCGTGCTGGTGTATGGCGTACTCGGGGCGATTGTTCTGCGTACCATCATGATCTTCACTGGTAGCTGGCTGATTTCACAGTTCGACTGGATCTTGTATATCTTCGGTGCCTTCCTGCTGTTTACCGGCGTGAAGATGGCGCTCGCCCATGAAGATGAATCAGGCATTGGCGACAAGCCGCTGGTGCGCTGGCTACGCGGTCATTTGCGCATGACCGACACCATCGACAACGAGCATTTCTTTGTGCGTAAGAATGGTTTGTTGTATGCCACGCCGCTGATGCTGGTGCTGATTCTGGTGGAGTTGAGCGACGTGATTTTCGCCGTGGATAGTATTCCGGCTATCTTCGCCGTGACCACCGATCCGTTTATTGTGCTGACCTCAAACCTGTTTGCGATCCTCGGCCTGCGTGCGATGTATTTCCTGCTGGCGGGTGTGGCAGAGCGTTTCTCGATGCTCAAATATGGTCTGGCGGTGATTCTGGTGTTTATCGGTATCAAGATGCTGATTGTCGACTTCTACCATATTCCGATCGCTGTCTCGCTGGGCGTGGTGTTTGGCATTCTGGTGATGACGTTTATTATCAACGCCTGGGTGAATTATCGGCATGATAAGCAGCGGGTAGAATAATTTTTAATCTGCCTAAGCCGTGTACTCTGTCATCAACATGAGCACCGTTTTCTCCCTCTCCCCAAAAGGGGCGAGGGGACTGACCGAGTACTTTTTTGACGTTGTCATCAGTCTGGAAGCCGCACGTTGGGCTTTATTTTCATGTCAAACAGATGTAACCATTAAGTTGCGAAATATGACTTCTCTTTAAAATCCAGCATATTTCGCTTCCCGAAGCTGTAACTTTCCTTATACTCGACCTTGCAAACACTTTGTTACATCCTGAAAGATGCGTCGACAGAACGCACCAGGGATGTGCGACAACACAATGAAAGGATCGAAAAATGACTACGCAACGTTCACCGGGGCTATTCCGGCGTCTGGCTCATGGCAGCCTGGTAAAACAAATCCTGGTCGGCCTTGTTCTGGGGATTCTTCTGGCATGGATCTCAAAACCCGCGGCGGAAGCTGTTGGTCTGTTAGGTACTTTGTTCGTCGGCGCACTGAAAGCCGTTGCCCCCATCCTGGTGTTGATGCTGGTAATGGCATCTATTGCTAACCACCAGCACGGGCAGAAAACCAATATCCGCCCTATTTTGTTCCTCTATCTGCTGGGCACCTTCTCTGCTGCTCTGGCCGCAGTAATCTTCAGTTTTGCCTTCCCTTCTACCCTGCACTTGTCCAGTAGCGCGGGTGATATTTCGCCGCCGTCAGGCATTGTAGAAGTGATGCGCGGGCTGGTAATGAGCATGGTTTCCAACCCCATTGACGCGCTGCTGAAAGGTAACTATATCGGGATCCTGGTGTGGGCAATTGGCCTCGGTTTCGCACTGCGTCACGGTAACGAAACCACCAAAAACCTGGTCAACGATATGTCGAATGCCGTTACCTTTATGGTGAAACTGGTGATTCACTTCGCACCGATCGGTATTTTTGGTCTGGTTTCTTCTACCCTGGCAACCACCGGTTTCTCCACGCTGTGGGGCTACGCGCAACTGCTGGTGGTACTGGTTGGCTGTATGCTGCTGGTGGCGCTGGTGGTTAACCCACTGCTGGTATGGTGGAAAATTCGTCGTAACCCGTTCCCGCTGGTGCTGCTGTGCCTGCGCGAAAGCGGCGTGTATGCCTTCTTCACCCGCAGCTCTGCGGCGAACATTCCGGTGAATATGGCGCTGTGTGAAAAGCTGAATCTGGATCGCGATACCTATTCCGTTTCTATTCCGCTGGGAGCCACCATCAATATGGCGGGCGCAGCAATCACCATTACCGTGTTGACGCTGGCTGCGGTTAATACGCTGGGTATTCCGGTTGATCTGCCCACAGCGCTGCTGTTGAGCGTAGTGGCTTCTCTGTGTGCCTGTGGCGCATCCGGCGTGGCGGGGGGGTCTCTGTTGCTGATCCCACTGGCCTGTAATATGTTCGGTATTTCGAACGATATCGCCATGCAGGTGGTTGCTGTCGGCTTTATTATCGGCGTATTGCAGGACTCCTGTGAAACCGCGCTGAACTCGTCAACTGACGTGCTGTTCACTGCGGCAGCTTGCCAGGCGGAAGACGATCGTCTGGCAAATAGCGCCCTGCGTAACTAATACTTAGCCCCTTTCGTCTACGGCGGAAGGGGTTTTCTCCACTTTAAACGGATCAATTCCCCTTCTCTGCATACGCCAGAAACGAATGATATTCAGGCCATTCATCAGCAGAAAACTGCCTTCAATCATCGTGCCGCCTATCGACCCCGCCTAGAAGTTGTGAATCACCCAGCAACACGTTGAAAACCACATTACGCAGCGCATGGTCAGCCCTTTACAGCGGAACAGCGCCCAGGTACTGACAATCGTGCCGATTACCGGCAATAGTTCGACAGGATGATGGAACTTCGCGAGGCCAATTCCGCCAGTCAGCACAATAAAAATCGCCATTACCCATAAGCTGCGCGTGCGTAAGGTAATCAATGTACGAATGGCATTAAGGATGGCACTGGCACCGGCAGGATAGGTGCCCAGAAGAAAAAAATGTACGCCAATAACGGCGCTATAGACCGAAAGTTGCTTTTTGAAGCGACGTTCGTCACGGTTGAAAAATGTCGTGATACCAATCAGAAAGGCGATGACACCCACGCCCTGGGCCAGCCAATACGCGGTCATGATAAATCCTTAGCAGGTATGGAAAAGCAAACGGCGCTTCACATTATGAAACGCCGTTTTTTATTAACAACTCATTTCGACTTTATAGCGTTACGCCGCTTTTGAAGATCGCCAGTTCGCGGAAGTCGTTACGCTCGTTGCAGGTTTGTTTACCATTGGCAAACTCAACGATGGTGTCGATAAATTCTTCCAGCAACTGCGGCATCGCTTTACCGTGGATCAGCTGACCCGCGTCAAAGTCGATCCAGTGTTTTTTCTTCGCCGCCAGTTCACTGTTGGTGGCGATTTTCACCGTCGGCACAAATCCACCATACGGCGTGCCACGACCAGTACTGAACAGCACCATATGGCAGCCCGCACCCGCCAGGGCGCTGGTCGCTACGGCATCGTTACCCGGCGCACTTAACAAGTTCAGCCCCGGCGTTTTCAGACGCTCGCCGTAACGCAGCACGTCAACCACGACACTGGAACCCGCTTTCTGGGTACAGCCAAGTGATTTGTCTTCCAGCGTGGTGATACCGCCCGCTTTGTTCCCCGGTGATGGATTTTCATAGATCGGCTGGTCATGGGCAATAAAGTACTGTTTGAAGTCGTTGACCATAGTGACCAGTTTTTCAAACGTTGCTTCGTCGCGGCAATGGTCCATCAGCAACTGCTCTGCGCCAAACATCTCCGGCACTTCGGTCAGTACGGTAGTACCGCCGTTAGCAATCACGTAGTCAGAGAAACGCCCCAGCATCGGGTTAGCAGTAATACCAGAAAGACCGTCAGAACCACCGCACTCCAGACCAAACTTCAGTTCGCTGAGTTTGCCCGGCTCGCGTTTATCGTTGCGCATCACGCTATACAGCTGATGCAAATGCGCGATCCCGGCCTCGATTTCATCATCCTGCTGTTGGCAGATCATGAAATGAACGCGTTCAGGATCGATATCGCCCAACGTTTCACGGAATGCGGCAACCTGGTTGTTTTCACAGCCCAGACCAATCACCAGCACTGCGCCCGCGTTCGGGTGGCGCACCATGTTTTGCAGCATGGTGCGAGTATTGATGTGATCGTCGCCCAGTTGTGAGCAGCCGTAGGTGTGGCTGAAGAGGAACACGCCGTCGGTACCTTCAGCGTTGTTGGTCTCTTTCAGGAAACGATTTTGGATCTGCCGCGCGATGCCGTTGACACAGCCCACGGTTGGCAGGATCCACAGCTCATTGCGCACCCCGACATCGCCGTTAGCGCGACGATAGATCTGCACTTCACGATCTGCCGCTTGCGCAGGCAGATCCTGAAAATCAGGTTGATAGCGATACTGATCCAGATCGCTCAGATTCGTGCGCGTATTGTGGGCGTGAACGTGTTCCCCCGCCGCAATATCCGCCAATGCATAACCAATCGGCAGGCCATATTTAATGACGTTGGCCCCTTTTGCGATATCCGTTAACGCAAATTTATGTCCACGAGCAACATCCTGGCGCAGCGTAACAGTCTGGTTATCGACACTGACTTCTGTGCCTTCAGCCAAATCCGCTAAAGCAACCGCGACGTTATCCAGCGCATGGATCTTGATGTATTGCATATCAACCCCAGACCTTAGTTCAGTTCAATGGCGAAGTAGTCACGCGCATTGTTAAAGCAAATATTTTTCACCATCTCGCCCAGCAGGTTGATATCCGCCGGCGCTTCGCCCGCTTCCACCCAGCGACCAATCATCTGGCACAGAATGCGGCGGAAGTATTCGTGACGGGTGTATGACAGGAAGCTACGGCTGTCAGTCAGCATACCGACAAAGCGGCTCAGCAGACCGAGCTGCGCCAGTTGGGTCATCTGACGTTCCATACCGTCTTTCTGATCGTTAAACCACCAGCCGGAACCGAACTGCATTTTGCCCGGCATACCTTCGCCCTGGAAGTTACCGATCATGGTGCCCAGCACTTCGTTATCGCGCGGGTTCAGGCAGTAGAGAATGGTTTTCGGCAGCAGGTTTTCTTCGTTCTGCTTGCTCAGCAACTTAGACAGCTCTTCCGCCATCGGACGGTCGTTGATGGAATCAAAACCTACATCCGGCCCCAGCAGTTTGAACTGACGCAGGTTGTTATTACGCAGTGCGCCAATGTGGTACTGCTGTACCCAGCCGCGACGTGCGTATTCGGCACCAAGGAACACCAGCACCGCAGTTTTGAACTGTGCCACTTCGTGCTCGCTCAGGGTTTCGCCTGCCAGACGGCGCGCGAGGATGCTGTCCAGTTCCGCTTCGTTCGCTTCAGCAAACATCACCACATCCAGCGCGTGGTCAGACACTTTACAGCCGTGAGCGGCGAAGTGATCCAGACGTTTGGTCAGGGCAGTTTGCAGATCAGCAAAGCGGCGGATGTCGGTATCAGAGACTTCACCCAGCTTCGCCATGTAGTCGTTAAAGGTCGCCTGTTCGATGTTAAAGGCTTTGTCCGGACGCCAGCTCGGCAGCACTTTAATGGTGAAAGAGCCGTCTTTGGCGATCTCTGCGTGATGCTCCAGAGAATCGATCGGGTCATCGGTGGTGCCGACCATTTTCACGTTCATCTGCTGCATGATGCCGCGTGCAGAGAAATTATCCTGCGCCAGCAGTTCGTTACATTCGTTCCAGATTTCATCGGCAGTTGACGGAGAAAGCAATTTGCCAGTGATACCAAACGGACGACGCAGTTCGAGGTGCGTCCAGTGGTATAACGGGTTGCCAATAGTGTGCGGAACAGTCGCCGCCCAGGCGTCAAATTTTTCACGGTCAGACGCATCACCGGTGCACAGACGCTCGGCCACACCGTTGGTACGCATAGCGCGCCATTTGTAGTGATCGCCCTTCAACCAGATGTCATACAGGTTTTTAAAACGATAGTCTTCCGCAATCTGCTGCGGCGGCAAATGGCAATGGTAATCGAAAATCGGCTGGTCTTTTGCGTAGTCGTGATACAGACGGCGGGCAAATTCAGTATCTAACAGGAAATCTTCAGTCATAAACGGAGTCATTTTC
>ERZ507784.132-NODE-132-length-19784-cov-4.74221_pt1 | contig 19784 bp, 17 predicted proteins | sample MGYA00512662_ERZ507784 | MGnify/ENA metagenome assembly ERZ507784
CCGATCTTTGTTAAAGTGGTCTAATCATTCTTGGAATTAATAGTAAAGTTGTCTGGTAAGAGACATGCCAGAATGAAACAGACTTGATTCGTATATGTGCTACAACGACACCACCATCATAAATAGCATACGGAAGTAAAGAAGCAAAGTATTCTTAGCTATCCGCTTGTTATTATCTGATGTTTGGGGTGACATTAAATATATGTTTTACGTTTTAATTTTCTATGTATTTCGTTAAGCTGCACAATGCAACGAACTTTAGAATGTGTTTACGGTTGACAGAAATGTAGATAGTACTCAAATTAGGTCATAGCCCTTTGTATATTTACTTTTACAAGTGTCTTCAACTTTATATGTTTGTCCCACTCCGCGAAACTCGCAGTTCATACTCTATCTGCTTGCATTTGTGGGTGTGGGGCTACGGCGAGACGCCATAACCTCCTAGGTTTGCATTGGCTGCTTGAGAAAAATCACTATCCACTAATCACTACTAAATACTAAATTGTATACTATTTGCCGAACTCTTTGATTCTTTGTTCTTCATTTAGCTGACAGACTAAGAGTTGGCCGTGCTTTTCGGCTATGATGTAGCCATCTAAGCCTTGGACTACTACCTTGCTTTCATCGGCTGCATGAACCACGCAGTTCTTGCATTCATACAATCGGATGTCCTTACCTACCTTGGCATTGCCTGCCTCATCCTGTGGTAGCAAAGTGCGGAGGCTGCCCCAGCTGCCTAAGTCGCTCCAACCAAACTCGGCTGGCAGAGTAAAGATATCCTTTGACTTCTCCATTACAGCATAGTCGATGCTGATCTTCTCGCAGGTGGGGAAGAGTCTGCCTACCACTTCTTTCTCCTTATCGGTATAGAAAGAAGGTGCCATCTCGTCCATGATGCTGGCAAGCTGAGGCTGGAAGGTTCGGATTGCCTTGCTGATGGTTTCGATGTTCCATACGAAGATACCGGCATTCCAATAGTAGTTGCCAGCGGCAAGGTAGTGCTCGGCGGTGATGAGGTCGGGCTTCTCCTTGAAAGCCTCTACCTTGTAGATTTCATCTACCGATGTTGGTTCTGAAGCAGCAATATAGCCATAGCCTGTTTCCGGGCGGCTTGGCTTGATACCGATGGTAACGATGGCGTTCTTATCGGAAGTATAGCTCAATGCCTTGCTGAGCACTCGCTGATACTCCAAAGTATTAATGACCAGGGCATCGGATGGTGTCACCACGATATTGGCATCAGGATGCTTCTTCTGGATCTTCCAACAGGCATAAGCGATACATGGAGCGGTATTGCGAGCCTCTGGCTCTGCTAATATGTTATCTACGGGCATGTCAGGGATCTGCTCCTTGACAATGCTATTGTATTTCTCGTTTGTCACTACCCACATGTTCTCGACAGGACAGATTGGCTTCAATCTATCTACGGTCAATTGAATGAGGGAACGACCCACACCCATCACGTCGATGAACTGCTTTGGGTAATCGGGAGTTGACATAGGCCAGAAACGGCTGCCAACGCCGCCTGCCATTATTATTATTTGTATATCGTTGTAATTATTCATCGTATTTCTTTGTAGTTATCCCAGTACTTACAGCACCCTTTATATTATATTTATAGTATGACTTGCATATAACGATACAGCCATCATAAAGAGCATACGGAAGTAAAGAAGCAAAATATTCTTAGCTATCCGTTTGTTATTATCTGATGATTGAGACATTTACTTTTTCTTTTCTATTATTTTTTTCTCATTTCTTTCATTCTCCCAAATTGTATCATCCTTAACCTCAGGCAAATAAAAGGATTCTATCAAATGATACTTCAGCTGATTCAACTTGCAAATGTCGTTGCATGAATGACGGCACTTATCAGAGTTATCGATCAAGCTTATCAGTGATGACGTGGCAGGGTGCGTTATGGTCTCCCACAGATGGCGCAGATTCACACAGAGATATTTACTTAGTAATCAAATCTACTGCTGTACATAATTCAAGGTCTTAAATTCAGCAGCGAAGTTAATTATTCTGATATAATAGCTAATTTGAGGGGTTACAATAACATCTACAATAGCGGCTTTATCACGAAGTCATACAACAAAGATGCTACTATAGATGCTATAATACCAGATATAAAACCTTTCCAAAAAACCGGTTCCTTTAAAGTAACTAGTTTTTTTATATTATGAACATTCGTTTTGGGGTTGATAATATTTCCACTTTCTGTAACGTTCGAATTTTCAATGCTGTTAATATTCATATCCTTTATTTATAATATTTCCAGATTCTGTTATACAGCTATCTTTGACATTTTCATATACAATCTGTTATTTATGAAACTTATGGCTTCTTCTGGATCATAAAGATATATCTCGTCTTCTTTATATGATATAGAATGATTGGAAATTATAGGATATCCTTTGAAATTTTGCTTGGAACCAACCAACATATTGTGTTTGCTACCAAATGTATTTCTACATATTTCTAGAAAAATATCATCATCAACACCTATATTATCTATCTTTATGGATTCATATTTTCTGAAAATAGTAATATTATCTAGCCAACAAGCTAGTGTTGAAGTATATTTATCATTTAATACTTTAGAATACTTATCCAATGCTAAGCTTTTGTCATCCAATGCAATTTTTAAAGTCTCATTAGTTATAAAACTCAATATAATCTTTATAACATTTGCTTCATCTGACTTTTGTAACAAACAGGGAGATATTGTATATATACTCATCTTTTCTTTGTTGCTTGTACTTTAAGAAACTCCAGTGTATCTTGCAGCAATTCACCACCATAAAATTCTTCAGGCCAATCAAAATCGCCAAACTTGTCTATATTGACTCTATTAATAGTGGAACATCTTGGATTATCTTGAGTTTTTACCATATAGATAGCAACGTCATCTGACGATATTCTACCAGTTGCAATGCGTCGTCTTATTCTTTTTAAAAGATATTCGCTATGTGTTTCTATCAACAGATTTTTAGTACTTCTATGTTCTGCATTCTGGATGTTAGGAAAAACTATATCAATAAACAAATCACCTAAATCAGCTTGCATACGTGGATGCAAATGTACTTCAGGTTGCTCTATGATTGTTAATGAATCCATAGGAGTGTAAAAACCCTGTACTATCACTGGTAACAACTGAGATATTCCAAAACCGACATCAGTAATGTCTAAACTTAAACCATTTTGGTTTACCTTTAATTTGTGAATGATTTCCTCAACTGTTTCAACATCGATTTCTAACTTAAAATGCCTCAGCCAAGTATTAACCAATTCTTTGATATATTTTTGATCTTTAAGAATTTCAGTTATAGAATCTCCATCAAGTGTATCCAAAGAAGAAGAAACATGACCTCTATCCAAAAAATAATATCGCTTAGGGTATGCTCTCAATGGACTTACATAATTGACCATAGAATCTTCAAATGAATCTTTGAGTTCGTTTAAAACTCGTTGTAAAAGCAGATAGAGAATCTTTAGAAAAATAGAAATGTCTTGAGTCTTATCAAAACAAAAATATTCTATATCAACTTCAGACTTACTGAATAGGCCAAACATATTGCAAGGCATATCAGGAAAGAGACGACTTAGCTGTATTCTATAATTCTCATCACAAAAATCTGTTCTTGGTTTGTACAAATCGCTAAATAAGCTGAATTCCCTATAACCATTTACAGCATTAAAATACCAATCAATTATATGGGTTTTATCACAAGTCAAAAGAACACGACTAATAACAAAATTTGATATTTTTTTCTCACTGTTTCTAATCAAGCGGTACTCAAAATGAATCTCCATTTTATTTTTTTTATGTACCACTTTATTGAGAGCAGTTATGAAATCATAGGCCTTTATTAACTCTTCTGTTTGTTTTAATAATGGAGTAAATTCTTTTGCCCATATACTAATTTCATTATTTTCCATTGCCTTCTTTAGACCATTTATATAGGCAATAAATTGGCTTTTGTTTTTTCTATATCGTCTAAAATCTTCTTGTAAATTAAAATAATTAGTTTTGCTTGTGTATATGACAAGTCTATCTAAATTCCTAAAAAACATATCTGTCACACTTTGCACTATATTATCTTTTACATAATTTTCAAATGCAAATGAAAACTTCAATATATTTTGTTCATCTTTATTCCTTAGAAGATTGACATTTTCACCTAAACCTACATTCTGCCCATTTAATCTAAATGAACTCTCATCATACTCATGCATTTCTGATGCTGTTTGTTTCAACATCAAAAGCAATTGGCTTATACTGCTTTTGCCTACGCTGTTGGCACCTAACAATATGGTTAACGGCTTTATTTCAATCTTTCCTTCTTTAAAAGCCTTATAATTATAAAAAGAAAATTCTCGTATCATAAGAAAAAATTACCATTAGTTTTAGTCTTTAGTTAGTACTCAATTTATGGCATAACCATTTGTATAGGCACTTTTGCAAGTGCCTATATATTGAGATGTTAAATTTTTACTTGTTTATTGACCATTATCATGTTAAAAAGGAAGGTCATATGCATCTGTAGTCATTGCAACATATCTAACAATTTGAGGTATATTATAATGTGAGAAATGACCATTCAATTTCTTTAATATTTCAGGATCAACCAACACCTCATTTTCATTTGTATGTGATTGTACATACTTCCAGAAATCAATATCTGTATTTGGTATCTGTTCTATCAGTTTCAACCATTTACAAGCATCTTCCTTATTACTCGAAGACAGAAGTAGACCTGTCAAGCATGATAAATATTTGGAACGAGTATTGGGATTGTCGCAAAGAATATTGAAGATTTCCTTAGCCACCTCATTAGGGTATATTCCTTTTATTTTTACTCCTTGATATTCACCAAGGAAACTATAAGGGTCACCATCTGGCAAAAGTGGCAATACTGTTATACTTCTGCCTAAAGCTACTCCTACTTCCTGGTCACACCATTTACTCTCATGGAATCCTTCATACATCATGACAGACATACAATCCATCGAATTAAGTGCTTTCTCTATTTTCTTCAACCACTTCTTAGATGGCTTTATATCCTCATGAGCAACAAATGATGTTATTCCATACTCTTCCAAGGCTGTTTTTAAAGAACTGGCTTGTACCTTCTTTGGTGTTATATGACTAATGAATAATTCAGGCTAAAGATTCTATTTTTTTTGTCCGTCCTTGGAAGGTGGGGGAGGCGGAGCTGGTGTATACTTAAAAGTTGGCAATTTTGCCTCATTCAATATATTCTTTGAAGAATTACTTCCACGATTTCTTTTATCACTCATAACATTTATTTTTTATATTCAACATTATAATTTTGTTTTAGATAATGTGCTGTATCTTGATTTGCCTTTTGCTCATCACCATCAGTAAAGCTAAAAGAACTATCTGCATTGAAAAAGCATATTTCTTCCGCCTCTTTCCTTAAGGCAAAATACTTGGTTGAAAGTTCTTCCTCTTGTGCCGCACCATAATCTATCTCATAAAAGAGCATTTCAAAACGGAGGTTTATCGCTTGAAGTTTTTTGCTTTTTTCATTTAATTCCCTTATATACCTTGAATAAGGAAAGTAAGGTTTAACTGTTTGAATAACTTGTGACAAAGCTATAATTGCTCCCCAAACATACGGAATTTCTTTCCAAATTGCCCATGCGGCAATACTGCCTGAAGAAGCTAAAGCCAAAATGATATTTATACACCTATCTATCTTTTGGAAACGCTGTATCGCATAACCCATAACAGAGGCTTTAAAATAATAGTCAGTAAGGCTATTCCACACCATATTTCTAATCATGTTCATAAGTTATCGTATTTATTATTTTTCATCATACTTCTTCAAATTCAAATTCTTCGTTTCTTCCTCCAATTGATAGAACAAAGAAGATAGAGACATGCATAACCTGATGGATTAAAACGATGGGCACCGACCAAATTTTCTAATTTGTCTGACAGTAGGAACATACTCTAAGTCAAGAGACTCATATATTGCAGAGAAATTGGACTCCTCTTTAGACTGATCTTCAGAATATGGAACAATACCATTATTGATTTTCTCATGTTCTTTCTGTAGTTTTAAGCCTTGACGTAGCTCATTCAAAGTTTTAAAATAGTCAGTGGCTTTGGTCTTTGAGTCATCATCAGTAAACTTTTGCTTATCAGGATGCCATTCAGCCATCTGCTGTTGCAAGGCAGACAGAATTTCTATATCAGGAGAACCTTCTGGCAACCCGAATAAAGACAAGCACTTACTTCTATAGTCAATCGTATTATTACTCATCGTATGTTTGTACTCAATTTATGTTAGTACTCAATTTAGGGCATAGCCCTTTGTATAGGCATTTCTTTATACGTTTGTCCCGCTTCGCGGAACTAACATATAAAGGGAGAGTCATCTTATATAATTATTAGTGAGTATTTGGTAATTATTAATTGCTGCTTGCCGTACCTCCTATGGTTTGCGTTGGGCTTGGTGTGGCGGAGGCAGGATACCTCCGCTACTATATGCTATTTTTTAAACGCCCAAATAGGGGATGGATGCTTGCTTTTTGATTACGGATTAATCTGATTCTTTGCTCAATGGCGTAGCTTCAGTAAAATCAGAAAAATCCGTAGTCTAAATCCCCTTACCCACATCCACATGTAGAGTGCTATCTGCGGGAGAACATCATTTGCTTGAGAGTTATTCGCCCACAGATTACGGATACACACAAATTCTAAACTTTTCTGAACACGAATCACACGAATCTCGTTTACTTACAACCTCATATATATATTCGGTTAGTACTCTATTTAGTGTCCAACTTCAACTCCTTACATAAAACCAATTTGTTTTTGGCTATTCTCCTTGCTTGTGGAGAATTAGGGAGGATGGCTACCTTACCAGAAGCAATCCAATAATAACTAGTTCCTGCCATCATCGCTTTCAAATCCGAGGCATTTGCATTCAACCATACCTCTAACCAATTTTTCTTTTTCACCACTTCATCAACGTTGCTTGTATTGGCAGGATGGACTTCTACGAAATAAGCCTTTTCACAATAACCTATGACATAATCCCAACGAGCATCATGAGGATTTGTTTTCTCCAAGCATTTGTCCAAGTAGACACTACCAGACAAATTGCGTGGATTTTGAGGTTTTACTTTTCCTGCATCTTTGCTTTCCAAAGCCTGTAAGCCATTCCTATAAGCACTTGCTATCGCAGGGATAGCCTGCACGATACTTTCAAATGTTGTAAAATCACTTTTAGCCATACGCTATTCCTGATAATATTTCCCAACAATTTCTGAAGCCTTGCCTGCAAAGAAAGACAGTCCACCCCAATCTGCGACATAATCTTTATCACTTTCTACATCCAAAGAAGAAATATCAGAAGAGACAACACCTTCTCCTCCTCTGGAGGACATAAAGTATGTTTTTACATTTTTTCCCTTCAAGCCTTTAAACAGATTAGCCATACTATCATGCGTATCAACGGAAAACAGTTCACACATGGCCTTTCTAAAAGTACGTTCATCCAAATTCTTAAGCATCCCCAATGCCCAAGCAAACTCCAGCAAAATAGTTGAATGAGTTGAAACAATGACCCTATAGCCATTTTGCATCAACTCTATTATCTGCAAGATAACAGTCTCTATGGCTTTAGGATGCAACCCCATCTCTGGTTCTTCAATAACAACCCACTTATAACCATCTTTGTTGATTACAGATGTAGGAGGACCTGAAAGGCAATACATCGCCAATAGCAAAGGCATAAACTCTTTCTGGCCTGCACTCCATGTCATAAAAGGTAAATTAGCCTTTCCGACATTCAACTTCATTTTTCGCTGTCCGGCAGTTTGGTCTATGACCACCTTTCCACCATGAAAAATGGTATTATTTATAGAATCCCTCATATTAACTTTAAGCCTATTTCGCATAGGGAATATGGTATCGGGATTGCCTAACCCTCCCTGTATAAATACCCTTAAAGTTTCACTAAACACACGAAGTACATAAGGTGTTGTTATGTCAAACTCCATGAAATTTTTAGGACGCCCGTCAGAAATACTTAGGATTCTCTGAGCTGGCACATAAAATACAGCTTCTTCTGAGTTGTTCCTGCCTTGCAAGAGAGATGTAATATTGAGTTTTTCTCCTTCAAATAAAATTTCTGTAGAATCAGACAAGACTTGCGACATGCTTTCCCCGAAATAATATTCAAACAAAGGATTTACATCTGATTTGTTAAGAATATAATTATATTTTTTTAGCGTACTGACAATATGTGCCTTATCCTTAACCAGTTTAAATAGTTCCAAGAACAAACTTTTTCCGCTTGCCTGAGGTCCTATTAAAACTGTCAAGTCACCAAAATTCACATCAACGTTTTCTATGGGGCCAAAATTCCGTACACAAAGGCTTTGTCTCATTGTATATAAATTTCTAAACATTAAACATTTGGTACTCCAAACAAAACATGCAGGAAGTCCTATTCGTTTGCAAATTTATATTTTTTTTCTTAATTCTGCCAATTCTTTCTTTTATTTTCTCTATATCATTTAAAATATATTTCGCCAATCGTCATCACGCCTCCCTTTCCTTTATTCGCTCCCTAACGGCTGGTTATGCAGCAGGACGTGGCGTTGGATTAGGTGGCGCCATTCTAATAGGCGCTGGCGCTGCCAGAACTCTACGGCGGAGGGGATGCAGGTGCGGAGTAAGTGGCGGAGGGGGAGGAGGGGGCGGAGTAGGGCGATTGGGAGGCGGGCGGTCTTTGGCGATTTCTCGTATTGTGCCAGGAGGTCTTCCGTCTTGATGTCGGGGAGGTGACATGTGAAGCCGCTGAGCGACGGGCCCTCGTCATGCAGACTTACCTCACTCAGTAGGCGGTGGGTGTGGTGGTAGCCTTTTGCGAGGAGGTCTTCGAGGAAGGCTTGGCGCTCGTAATGGCTCAGCGAGTGATAGCGGTGGGCAAACTCGCCCCAGTTGACCATTGCTGTCATTCCCGTCCCGTCTTCGTTGTCGCGTAAGCCGATGTGCACATAATAGATGTATTCCTCGGGGGAGAGGCGGAAGGGGCGGGCCTTGCGCATCTTGCCTTTCAGCTTGCCGTTGTCGGTGAATCTTCCTTCGTGTGTGTCTTGTATAGGGAGGGTGGGGTAGTGCTCCGCTTTCTGAAATTCCTGCTTGAGGTTTACACGGAACATTAGTTCCACAAAGCCGTCGTGGGGTAAGAGCGTGTAGTTCTTGCCTTTGGGCAGCTCCACTCCTGACGTTGGGGTGAGGAACGGGCGTAGGGGCATGTCGGGTATCAGGTCGGCCAGTCCGTATGCCACGCTGTTGTCTGTGCTCTGGAAGTAACGGCTCAAGGATTTTAGTGCTGCCAAGTCGTCGTCTTTTGCCTGTAGGAGCCATACGGCTTGCAATGCCAGCTCCCGGCTTTCTGCTTCAGTCTGTTTCCGCTTTGCCTCGTCCAGCAGCAGGGCTTGACACTTTTCGGTGTCTTTCACCTTGTTATATTGTTCGAGGATATGCCGAAGGACGGCGGAGGAATTGTCGGCGAAGTATGTGGCTTGCAGCCTGCCTTGCAGTTGGTCGATATAACGCCAGGTGTTGGGCAGCTGTGCCTTGGTGCCTTTGGTGGTTTCTTTCACCACGATTACCTCGTAGCGGCGGATGCCTGACAGCTGTACGCAGAAGCCTCCTAATGAGAAGAGGAAGCAGCGGTCTTTCACGCCGTGACTCTTCACTTGCTTGATGACGCCGGTGTAACCCACGAACGGTCCGTTGGTTATCATCACGATGTCGTTGTTGGCTGCCAGTTCTGCGTAGTCCTTGCCTACAATCTTGATGTCGTCGGTATGTACAGCGCTTTGCTCTATGCAGACCTTGTAACGATAGATTTCCTCGTCGGATATCTTGGCATGTATGAGCATGCTTTTCAGTCCTTCCGATTCGCCTTCTAACGAGAAGAGGTGTGCATTACCTGCCACTTGCGGTCGCTTTTCGTTGGGCGACTCCTCTTTCTGGAGGAAATAGCCGTTGGCATTGAGGTCTTTCAGAAGCAACTTGACGTCTTTGACGTAAGCGAAGAGTATGCCGTTGATGACTGGGCGGAAACTGACCTTTTTCTTATCCCAACCTATATCTTCTGGCTTAGGACGAGAATTAGGGAAGTAGATATCCTCTATGCTGTCAAGGCGTAGCAGGTCCTTGATGGCATCACGCTCCTTATAATAGTCTGTCTTGATGATATACCACATGGCGAAGTGAAAAAAAGAGAGTAAGGAATGAGGTATGGTAAGCATACATTCTTACCTCCCTCGAAAAGCGTCAAGCTTCCCAGGCAATTGGGGTGTGATGGGTATCACAGCATTGAAAACCAATAGATTATCTTCCACTAATCGTCAATACTTTTATGTCTTTCAATGTTCGCTATACGTGATAGCGACAAGCACAGATTTAGCTCGTTGTTTGACATGCGAAATGTGTATCTGAAAGCCGTATTTGTTTCAAAATCTTATTCATACGTCTGAGTCTCTATGTAAGAGATACAGAAATTCACTGCAAATATACGAAAAATAATTATATATGAGTGATTTATGTGCATTTAAATCTAATATATGCTCAATATTTTTCTGCAATGGAATGAAAAAATCGGACAAATGGGTTTAGTATCTGCACGTGTATCAAATAGTTACGTGAATTTCTGTATCTCTTACATAGAGAAACGGATTAGGGAAGGGGGTATTAATTTGGAGTTTTGAATTATTCTCGGCTTCGCCTGCGATTTTGAATTATTCAGTTTTGAATTTCATGTCTGAATAAATAAATGTTATATTGCTGCAAGGAGCTTGGCGTTGGCTTCGTCAACTTCTGAGTTCTGGATGGAGCGGAGGTAGATTTGGGTGGTAGACTCGGAGTTGTGCCCCAATGCTTCGCTGATGACGGAGAGAGACACTTGGCGGTCTCTTGCTGCTGTTGCCCATGAATGTCGGGCTACGTAGAGGGTGAGTTTGCCCTTGATGCCTATCTTCGCGCCCAACTTTTTAAGGTGGTAGGCAATGCGGGTTTCTGCATTATGGTAAAGACGTTGCTCGTCCTGCCAGTTACTGTGTTTATGTGGGCTGCCGCTGACAAGGAAGGGAAGGAGATAGGGTGAGGCTACGGTCTGGGCTTGGTATTTATCGACGATGTCCTGCATCTCCCTTTCCCAACGTATGGTGAGGCGTTGTCCGGTCTTGCTTCTGACGTAATGTAGGTAGCCGTCTTTGAGGTCTGACTTGCGGAGGTGCGCCAAGTCGATGAAGGAGATGCCACGCAGATAGAAGCACATCAGGAATGTGTCTCTTGCCATTTCTTGTTTTGTGGTAAGGTCTCGTGACGAGGTCAGATGCTTTATCTGGCTGATGGCTTCCGTTGGAATGGCCCGCTTGTTGGTCTTGGCGATGCCGGTGTATACATTCTTGAAAGGGTGTTGCTGTGGAGTGATGCCTTTTTCCACGGCTTTGTTGTATGTGGCACGGAGTATGCGAAGATAGAACGAGCTGGTGTTGCTGCATACTCTCGCCACGTTCTTCAGGTATGCTTCGTAGGATCGCATCTCTTCTGCATCTATCTTTTTGATGGCAATGTCCTTGTTGCCTCTGTAGCGCATAAAGCTGTTGAGCGTGGCTTTGTAATGTTGCATGGTGCGGTGTTGGCCGTTCTTCGCCAGTAAGGTGATGAGGAGGTTCGTAAACTGAAATAGTGTCTCTGATGTTTTCTTGTTTCTTGCCATAATTGATATTGTATAATCTGATTTGTGTAGAAGATGCAAATATCGTACAAATGGTAAAAAGGTGTTACAAAATAAAAATTGATTTTAGAGTTTTCGAGAGCTGTTTTTGTGTGGTTTTGTGGTGCTAATGGCATCCTCATCATGCAAAACAGCCTCTCTTGCACTCCAATACTTCTACTATTGGAAGGCAAGAGAGGCTGTTTTGCATGATGACTGTGGCTCTATGGCAATGCAAAAGTGGCTCTTTAGCAACATAAACAAGCTGGTTTTGTTGTGCGATTCTTGGCGTGTTCTGCTTGTCGGTTGTATAATGTGTTGGTTGTGAGGAGGTTAGTACTAACCGCTCAAAACTCAAGAATTTCGCACCAAAGATTTTGTTGTGCGCTGAACGAGGAGTATTGAGCGTTAGAAATGCAAATATAGTCTTCGGCGAAACCGCCGAAGAATTAGGAATTAGGATTGGCAGGGCTTTGACAAAAACATTCATCCACAGTCCGTTTGTGCTTTTCGAGCCTTCGGAAAAAACAAAGAAAAACACAAGGGTATAAGAGGCTGTGCTAACTAAACAAATTGAAGAAAAAACTATTAGTAGCGGAGGTCTCCGGCCTCCGTAGCACCATATCTGGTACAATTCATTAGTTATTGTAAGATTAGCACTGTTGCATGTTATTGTTGTACTAACCTTGTTGCTTGCTGCGGAGGCCGGAGACCTCCGCTACTGTGTTGCCTTGTGTTTTTCTTTGTATTTCCGGTTATGGGCGCGTGCTTAGCACAAATAAAAGGCTTTACGTTAGGTTGTCGAGAATATGATTCTCGTAAGACCTAATGTAAAGCCTTTTGTTTAAACCCGATAGGGTTTCGCGGATCTTTATTATTTTATAACAATCTTCTTTCCGCTGTGGATGTAGACGCCCGGTTGGGTGGGGCGGTTGGGGTATTGGCGGCCCTGCAGGTCGTACCAGTATTTTGAACGTGGGGTGTCGGCGGTGACGGTGGTTATTGCGGTGGGCATTTGGGAGGTCACGTCGTTCACGTAATAGTGGCTTTGGCCGTCCTTCTTGGCGGAGATTTCGAGGTATGCGTCCTTGTTAAGGTCGTATACGTTGACGGTCTGAGGAGAGCCGCTGGCTGTGCTGAAGACGAAGGAGAGCATGCGGTCGCGCTTGTCTATGCGGTATGTGTGGCTATACCATTTGCGGCCTTCCACGGTCTTCGTTGTGGTGACGGCGTCGCCGGGCCACTTGCCGGTGGACGTGAAGTTGACGTCGTACATGTCGTCCCATGTCCAGAAGTTCACCCTGCTCCATCCTACGTTGTCCACGTTTACATTTACGGTGATGTCGTACGGCGTGAACGTGTCAGAGAGGCCCACCTTGTATGTGCGCGTTGTGACTGCTGAGACTGCTGAGCCGACAAGCAGACCTACTTTCAGCGTGGTGGTGCCGGCAGGGATGTCTATGAGCGTGCCGCTTGCTGCCTTGTGGCTCTGTGCTGTTGGCGTGGAGCCGTCGGTGGTGTAGGCCAGCTGTGCGCCCTGCTTGTCGCTGACGGCTGTGAGGCGAGCCTTCTGGGCGTTGTCATAGCTGCCAGAGGGCAAGTCCACCCATGCCACGTTGCTGCTGTTGCTGAGGAGATAGCGATATTTGTTGCCGCGCAGTATCTCGGTGTAACCCGACGGTGTCTTGTAAGCGTCGGCGTTAGCTCCCATCACGGCGTAGAGCGTGCCGTGTGAGCCTTCTGTCTTGAGTACGTTGCATTTCGAGCCGACGTACTCGTTGAAGGTGGTGTTGCTGGTGTTGGTGATGCCAGCGATGTGGCGGGCGTTGATCATCATCTTGATGTCGGTGGGGTAGGCCTGCCAATGTTTATAGAAGACGCATGGCGTGCCGCATGAAGCCAAGATGTAGGCGTTGGCGGCAAGCGTGTCCTTGCGGATGGGGTCCTGCTGTTCTGAGCTTGAGCGATATTCCGTGTCGTGGTTTTCCACGAAGCTGACGGCGTACTGGCGGTATGCTGCATCGCTGACGAGACCGTCCTTTGCCTTGTTGCTCCAGTTGGATGAGATAAGGTCGCGCACGGCGTAGCGCACGGGGAAGTCGAAGGCAGCCGATGTGGGCTCGCCGTTCACCTTCGTGGCGTTTATCCATGTCTTTACGGTGGTGGCGTTGCCGTCCCAATATTCGCCTACGGAGAAGCGGGGCTTGAGGGCAGTGTTGTAAATGCCGGTGAACTTGCCGGCGTAGCCCTTCACCATGTCGTAACGGAATCCGGCGTAACCGAAGTCGTTAAGGAGCATGTCGAGGTAAGCCTTCACTACGGTCTGCACGTTGGAGCTGTAGTGGTCAAGGTCGCGCATGCCGTCCCAGTCGTCGCCCGTATCTTTATTGCTGCTGAGGCTAACCTTTGGTGTCTGTTTGTTAGCCCATGTCAAAGTTCCTCCCTTGTCATCATTACTGCAGATGTCGGTAGAATTCATCTTGTAGGTTAAGCCCCTATATTTCTCTACGGGGAAGTCGGTCCAACTTGTCAGTGTATTGCGATGGTTGATAACTACGTCGGCAATGGTGCCGATGCCCTTGCTCTTGAAAGTGCTGATCATGGAGCGCAGTTCGGCTTCGTTGCCGAAAGAGCTGTTGTAATTGCTGAACCAATAGAGGTCGTCATATCCCATTGATCGTCCGCTGCCACAGTTGGCGCTCTGCGGAACCCATACCAAGCTGAAGTAAGGGGCGAGGTCGTCTGCCTGAGCCTCAAGGTTCTGCCACTTCGATGCGCGGAACGAGTCCCAATAGAACCCTTGGAGCATCACGCCTTCGTAATTGGCGGGCCATCCTTGTGCAAACATGCTTGCGGCTCCCATGAGGGCTGCTGCTGTCAATAAAATCTTCTTCATATTCGGGTTTTAGTTACTTTTTGTTTAAATAATGATTTTCAACTTTACTCATGACTCGCTTTGTTACTAACTACTGTATATATAACTACTTGTTAAGCTACTCACTATTTGCTCACGCAAATACTACATTTTAATTGAATACGTTGCAAATTTACGCCAAATACTTATATGTTAGTGCAAAACGAGGCGTAAACACACAATTCGATTGTGCAAACGTTTGCATGACAGGACATGAAGACATATTTTTTAGACAAGAAGACATGAAGACATGTTTTTTAGACAAGAAGACATGAAGACATGTTTTTTTAGACAAGAAGACATGAAGACATTTATCAGCAACAAAAAAATGGGCGGGTCTCATTCTTTGAGAACCGCCCATAATATATAAAAGTCTATTATGAATGAAAAGTGTTTACTTCACTGTGCAGAAGATCTTGTCAGAGGTCTTTCTGGTCGGGTAGAGCTTAACGGTGTTGCCTGCTACTGAGATGTTGTCGCCACCAGCTGTCAGGTTGTCGATGCTTCCACCGAGGTTGATGGGCCAATCACCATTTACGCGGAACTTCCAACCGTCGGCTGTCACACCAACATTGGTTGCCTCGAAGCAATACTCCTTAGCGTTCCATGTCATGACTGCGTCGCCTTCCCAATTATTGAAACCACCGATGATGCCCATTTTCTCTACCTTAGTGGCTGTGATTTTGCCTTCTGAGAGATTTACGTCCATGTAGTAAACGCCTTCTCCTGCATTCACACCGATGTTGTCACCCTCGTTGGTTGCTGCACCTGAGAATGTGCTTAAGGCGCCAGCGCCGATGGCGTTGTTCCAGTCTCCAGGTTTACGCTGGAACTTGAACTGGAAGCCTGAGCCGTTAGGATCAGCCAGGTAAACGTAGCCAGTGTATGTGCCCTTTGCTTCGTCAACGAGAGCGAGCTTCTGGTCAGAAGAACTCCAACCATCAGTTGCGCCGATGAAGTAGATGAACGGATCGTAGTTGACTTCCTCGATGGTGTAAGTATAGTCCATCATGTTGATGGTGAGCTTATACTTACCAGCCTTGGCAATCTTACCAGCCTTAGCGTCACCGTTGGTCAGCGCACCAGTCATGCTGTCGTCGCCGTCTACCTTAGGACCTACCACGCCGGCAGCCCAGATGTCGCCAGAGTCGATGTTCTTCTTAGGAATGATCTTCCAGTACTGGTCAGCCTTTGTTGTCTCGAAGCTTACGGTGAAGACCGGATCCTCATAAACGTCCTTGTCGCTGTGATTGAATGCCTTTGCGGCTTCTTTCGTCCAGCCGTTTGTTGTTTCCGTGGTGAACATGTCGCCTACGAGGTAATAGCCCTCTTCGATAACCGGAGCCACAGGAATGGCACTAACCTGGAATGTAGCAGATGTTGCCATCTTAACCTTAACGGCTGTCGCTCCATTGCTTACCCATGCGTCGAGTGTTGCGTCGATGTCGCGCCTAGTGGGGCGCTTGCCATACTTCTCGACGATGTAGTTAGCCAAGTCTGCTGTTGCCATGTTGCCATCGGCGTCAATGTCGAACGACTGGCCGTCGAAGTTGATCTTATAGGTAGGTGTGTAGGCAGCGTTAGAAGATTTGGGGGCTTCGATGCTTGCCACCTTCACTGTCTCTGTCTTGACGTCAGCCAGATTGATGACGCCTACGGGAGTTACGCTACCGTCGCCGAATGCCACGGCTTTCTCCTCAGGATTGGTCTGCGGATGTGCCCAGTCTGTGAAGTCCTCGGTGCAAGACACCATAGACATCAGCAGGGTCATTCCCAATAATATTTTCTTAATCATAATTGTCTTTGCTTAAAGTGATTTACAATTTAACGATGCTGAACGAACCTGTGATGTCGTTGAATGAGATGACGTACTTGCCTTCTGCCAAGCCGATGTTCTTGCCACCTGCATCACACTTTCCGTACATGTTGATAGCGCCATCTGCTGCACCATAGCCCCAGCTGGTATCCCAAGAACCTGCAATCTTGAACTTGAACTGTGCAGTCGTGCCGGCAGCAACATCCATTACGTAGTACCAAGCATGGTTCTCCACTCCCTCAGTGTTGTAAGGAAGCATTGGAGTGTCGGCCCATTCGTTGAATGAACCAGTAATCTGGATAGTACCATAGTTGTTTACATCACCCTCGTACTTCTCCATCTTGGCTGTATTGTTGGCGGTGTTGATTGTAATGGTGTAGTAACCGGCTTCAGAAGCAACGATATGACCACCGTCAGCACCGCCATTACGATTTTCTATTGTGCCTTTTTTAGCGCTGATTTCGTTATTGAGTATGGCGTTCATACTGTAATCCCAGTTGAAGTCTGAAGGCAGAATCTTGAAACCAGCTCCGTCGCACTCGGCCTTGTCGTTGTAATCTCCGGTAAGGAAGTAGTTGGTGTATTCAATCTCACCAGCACCAGTCTTCTTGTCGTAAGAGAAGTTTGGCTTAAGGAACATAGGAAGTGCGTCTACTCCAATGTTCTTTTCTTTTGCCCACTTAGCGCCGAACATGTTACCTACGAGATACCACATAGTTGGAACAGCATCCTTCAGTTCAATATAGTAAGGCTTTACGTTGAGCTTTACTGAGTTTGAAGCAACAGGGTTAAGACGGCTTGTTCCCTCCTGTACGAAAGCGTTCACGCGGACGTAAACCTCCTGCGTGGCAGGAACGTTGCCTTCTGTCCATTTAAGGATCTTCACCAATGCCTTGTCTATTTCCTCGGCAGAAGCAGAGACATTACATTTCTCTGTGGTGTTGCTAAGAACAGCGTAGTCAGCCACCTTCTCGCCGCTCTCGTCTGCCGCAGCTTCATCAGTAGAAACTGTGAATTTGTTGGTAGGAGAAACCTGCACCTCGTAAGTGGCGTTAATCGGAGCATTGTCTGCCGTATACTTAGGCTGTGACCATGTAAGACCAAGTCCTGTGGAGTGCTCCAGGTCTATAGTGGAATTGGCATATTCTGGAGTGTTCAACGTAAACTCAGTAGGCTGTATAAGCGTAGGGTTAGAATCGTTGTCATCCGAACATGATGCGAATAAGCTGATGATGCCGAAAAGCAGAGCACCCATCATATATTTATTCTTCATATTGCGTTTACTTTTATAGTTCTATTTTTACTTTTATACTTTAGTTCTGAACCTCATTATATCCGTCGATCTGTGTCAGGTTCTTGTTAGAACGAATCTCTGAAGATGGGATAGGATATACGTTATTGGTCTTAGCGAATGTTGTACCATTAGTGCTACCACCCTTAAGCTCCCATTTGTATGTAGCCTGAGTTCCACCAAACTGATTGAAACGAATCAAGTCGGTACGACGAAGACCTTCGCAATAAAGCTCGCGAGAACGCTCGTCAAGAACATCGTTAAGAGTGTAAGAAGCACGCACGGCAGCATGGGCACGATTGCGGAGAGCGTTGATGTACTTCTTTGCCTTAGCAGAACCCTCACCGTTAAGGTGCATCTCAGCCTCTGCAGCATTGAGGTAAGCCTCTGCTACACGGAAGAGGAAGAAGTCGATGTCGACAAATTTGCTGTCGTGAGGAGTACCGTTAGTAGTAGAATAGTTGTTATTCCACTTTGGTGTTGCAATACCCTTGGCAAACGCGTCGTTATCTCCAAGTTCCAAGGTACGATCTTTACCCCAAAGAATAGCACGGTCGTCAACGTTCATATCGCGAATTTCTTTTGCCGTCTTGCCTACAACAACTGTAGGATCGGTGAAGAACTTCTCTACGAATTGTGGACGAACACGCATACCTTGCCAGCTGTTTTCAGTAGTGCCAGCGCCCTTATCTGCAACTGTACTCATATTAGCATCCCAAAGAGCAGCTACATAGAACAGAGAACCACCCCATCCCTGAGTCTTTTCTCCATCTTGCATCAATGGAAGAAGAGCCTCGCAACTTGCACCATTCGATCCATTGTCGCCCATGAAGAGCAAGTCGTATGGCTTGTAGCCATTAGCCTTTGCCTCTGCAGACATCTTGCTGTCATCGAAGAGTGCATAAGGTGATTCGATAACCTTCTCGGCATATTCGAGAGCCTCTTTCCAGTAAGGATTGTCCTGACCGTCGTTGTTGAGGTATGTACCTGCGTTGAGGTAAAGACGGCTCAAGAGCAACCAGCATGTGCCCTTGTCTATGCGACCATAGTCGGCGTCGCTGTCGGTCTCAGGCTTTGCCTCCAAGAGGTCAGGCTCAGCTGCGAGCAATTCGTCCTTCACCCAGTTGAACAGGAATTCACGACCCAACTGCAGAAGCTCTGCACGAGTGTAAGACTTGCCTGACTCAAACTTAGAGTTGTAAGTGTGTGCCTGACGTGGTGTCTCTGCTGAAATATTGTCAATGAATGTCGGGTCTCCAAAGAAGTCGAGCATCAAGAAATAGCTATAGGCACGAAGTACACGCACCTCTGCATACTTGGTTGTCTCTGCCTTGGCAGCGTCGAGACTTAAGAAGTGGTTCTCGTAAGAGATGTTTGACATCAGACGATAGTACAAGTTCTTCAATGTAGCATTACCTGCATCAAACTTATTGTAGGAAACATCTGCGATACCGCCATCCGACCACCAGCAGACTGCTTCGTCGGTAGGTACCTCGTTGAAGTTGAACAGGTTGCGTAGAAGGGTTGACTTACCATCGTCGTCGATAGTGAAATCGGCTTTGCCGTCATTACCTTCCATGATAAGACCAGCGTAGCACTTGCTGTATAAGCCCGTGATGTTAGGGTTGGGGTCAACATTAGGGTCAATGTTGCCCTTATTCAAATCATCCATGCAAGAGCTCATGCTTGCTGCGAGCAAGAGAGCTGCTGCGGGGGCTATTGTTTTGAATTTATTGAGTTTCATATCGAAATCTGTTTTTTAAAATTGTTAGAAGTTGAGGTTCAGACCGAGCAGGAATGTGCGGCAACGCGGATAGATGCTGTCGTCCTTGCCAGAATTTACTTCAGGGTCGATACCGCTGTACTTTGTGATAGTGAATACGTTAGAGCATGAAGCGTAGATACGTCCAGAGATGCCCTTGTAATTACCGGCCTTCAACAGATTGTTGAAGTTATAGCCCAATGTGATGTTGTCGCACTTCA
>ERZ507784.151-NODE-151-length-18877-cov-6.29258_pt1 | contig 18877 bp, 14 predicted proteins | sample MGYA00512662_ERZ507784 | MGnify/ENA metagenome assembly ERZ507784
GCTCAATCCGTCACTCGAGATTGAGGGATTCCTGCTCACGATGTTTGACAGCCGCCTCCGACTCGCCAATCAGATTTACGACGAGGTGAAGCGACACTTCCAGGAACTGGTATTCAAGACCGTAATACAGCGTAACGTCAAGCTGAGCGAAAGCCCGGGGCACGGCATTCCGGTCATCCTCTATGATGCCGACTCGGTGGGATCGAAGAACCACATGGCTCTCGCCAAGGAGATTATCAATAAGAACGCCACGCGCGACAATGCAGCCGACAATACGGCTAACGACTAAAAAACAATAACAGACAATAATGGCCGTACATAAGAAATACAGCAGAAACGTACTCGGACGCGGACTTGACGACATCGACGGAGGCAAGGGACTGGACGCCCTCTTCGACAACGCCGGTGCACGCACCGAGGGAACGTCAACCATAAACGAGATACCGCTCTCGCAGATTGAGGCTAACCCCAACCAGCCAAGACGAGAGTTTGACGCCATAGCGCTGGAAGAACTGGCGGCAAGTATTCGCGAGATTGGCATCATACAGCCCATAACGCTGCGTCAGATTGCTGACGAACGTTATCAGATCATCGCCGGCGAAAGACGCTGGAGGGCTTCGCAGATAGCCGGACTCAGCGCCATACCGGCTTACATCCGAACCATCAAGGACGAGAACGTCATGGAAATGGCGCTCATCGAGAACATACAGCGTGAGGACCTCAACGCCATAGAGATAGCTCTGGCTTATGAGCATCTCCTCGACGCGGAGGGAATGACGCAGGAGAAGGTGTCTGAGCGCGTCGGAAAGAGCCGCACCGCCATCACCAATTATCTCCGACTGCTCCGTCTGCCAGCCCAGGTGCAGATAGCTCTGCAGAAGAGAGAGATAGACATGGGGCACGCCAGAGCGCTGCTTGCAGTGGAGTCGCCGTCGTTACAGATAAAGCTGTTCAACGAGGTTATAAAGAACGGCTACTCCGTACGCAAGGTGGAGGAGATGGCACAGATGCTAAAGAACGGAGAGGACGTGGACAGCGGAAAGAAGAAGATTGTGGCTAAGGCAAAGCTGCCGGAAGAGTATAACGCTCTCAGAAGCCACCTTTCGGACTTCCTGCAGACCAAGGTGCAGATGACATGCTCGCCGAAGGGAAAAGGAAAAATCACCATTCCCTTTGCCAACGAGGAGGAACTGGAGCGCATTATGAGCGCCTTCGACAAAATGAAACAACAGTGAAAAATAACATAACGTCACATATATTGCAGTCGCTGCTCGTGTGCATGGCCCTGTGCCTTGCATTGCCGGCAGCCGCACAGAAGGAAGAGGTGTCAGCCGACAGCGTCAGCCTTACACATGCCGTCTCGGACAGCGTCGTCGTTAACCGCGCCGTCTATGAGGACAGCGTGGTGGACGGTCGTATCTTTATGGCAGACACCCTTAAGACTGTGCGCCCTAAACGCAATTGGGCCACATGGCGTCCGAACGCCAAGAGGGCGATGTGGCTTGCCATCGTGTTGCCGGGAGCAGGACAGATATACAACCGCAAGTACTGGAAGCTGCCGTTCGTCTACGGCGGCTTCGTGGGTTGCGCTTACGCCATGCGATGGAACAACCAGATGTTCCGCGACTATTCGCAGGCTTACATGGACATCATGGACGACGACCCGAACACGCAGAGCTACAACCAGTTTCTGCATCTCGGAGCAAAAATCGACTCTTCAAACCTCGAACGTTACCAACGGCTCTTCAAGAACCGCAAGGACAAGTTCCGCAGATGGAGAGACCTGAGCTTCTTCTGCCTTGTCGGCGTTTACGCCATATCCATCATTGACGCATACGTTGACGCGTCATTGTCAGAGTTCGACATCTCGAAGGACCTCAGTCTGAGAGTGGAGCCGACAATCATCAACCGCAGCAACAACGGCATGCAGACCAATCCTCTACGCGACAACAGCTTAGGAGTGAGCTGCAGCCTCAATTTCTGAGAACATCAGGCGTTCTCGATTTCAAGCAACATAAACATACAGAAACGACATACACATTTATATATATAGATGAAAAAGACATTAATATTGATAGCAACAGCGCTTCTCACATTCTCAAACCCCATCTTCGCGCAGAGCGACGACAAAGAGATAACGGTGACGGACGCTGAAGGAAAGAAGGAAATTATAGACCTGCCAGAGGGACTGACGCAAGACTATGACAGTCTGCTCAGCGCTTACAACCACAAGACTTACCTCAAAGCCAGCACGGACTGCAACATGATGGACATCAATCCTGTATACGACAAGGAAGTATACAAGGAGCGTCTTAGCCGCATCCCGTCGGTTATGGAAATGCCGTATAACGACATTGTTCAGGTGTTTATCGACCGTTATAGCGGTCGTCTGCGCCATTCGGTCAGCGCCATGCTCGGTGCACAGAACTTCTACATGCCCATATTCGAGCAGGCTCTCGAGATGTACGGACTGCCGTTGGAGCTGAAGTATCTGCCGGTTATCGAGTCGGCGCTCAATCCTAATGCCGTTTCGCGCGTGGGTGCCACCGGTTTGTGGCAGTTTATGATCACCACCGGCAAGCATTACGGACTGGAGGTGAATTCGCTCGTGGACGAACGTCGCGACCCCGTGCGTGCGTCGTATGCAGCAGCGCAGTACCTTCGCGACCTCTATCGCATATTCGGCGACTGGAATCTGGTGATTGCCGCATACAACTGCGGTCCGGAGACCATCAACAAGGCCATCCACCGCTCGAAGGGCGAGACCGACTACTGGAAGATTTATCCCTACCTTCCGAAGGAGACACGTGGATACGTGCCGGCATTCATCGCCGCCAACTACATCATGAACTACTATTGCGAGCACAATATCTGCCCGATGGAGACCGAACTGCCTTCGAAGACAGACACCGTCATGGTGAACCGTGACGTACACTTCGAGCAGGTGGCTAACGTGCTCGGCATCGATGTGGACCAGATAAAGCAGCTCAATCCGCAGTACAGACGCAACATCGTCAACGGATCGTCAAAGCCTTCCGCATTGCGTCTGCCGCAGATGCTCGTCAACGACTTCATAGACAAGGAGGACTCCATCTATGCCTACAACGCCGACGCTCTCCTGTCGAAGCGTAAGGAGGTGGAGGTAAACAGCGACGCTCCCTCTTACTCGTCACGCCCCACACGTTCTTCTTACAGCTCATCACGTTCTTCGTACAGCTCTTCACGCTCCACACGCTCTTCACGTAAAAAGAAGAACAAAAAAGAACGCTCAAAGAACGTGACCATCCGACAGGGTGATACGCTCTCGGAGATAGCAAAGCGTAACGGAACAACCGTAAAAAAGCTTAAGAAACTCAATAAAATCAGCGGCAGCAACATACGCGCAGGCAAGAAGCTTCGCATAAAGTAACGGCTCGGACGTTAGTAGCCGCTAAACTACCAAACCTTACAGAAATCATCACGCCAATTTATAGGAGACTCTGATCATGGATGACATTAAAGAGAAAGAACTGCAGCGCGAAGCCGCTGACGACAAGTTGATAGAGGCAGCCTTCAAAGGAATGCTTGACATTTATCTGGCATCGCCACACCGCAAGAAGGTGGACATCATAACCAAGGCGTTCAACTTCGCCAAGCAGGCGCACAAAGGTGTGCGCAGACTCTCAGGCGAACCTTACATCATGCACCCCATTGCCGTCGCACGCATCGCTGTGGAGGAGATGGGACTGGGAAGCACCAGTATCTGCGCCGCCCTGTTGCATGACGTCGTGGAGGACACGGACTATACCGTCGAGGACATAGAGAACATCTTCGGAGAGAAGGTGGCTATGATCGTTGACGGACTGACGAAGATTTCTGGAGGCATATTCGATGATCATAAGTCGGCACAGGCTGAGAACTTCAAGAAGCTGCTCCTCACGATGAGCGACGACATCCGCGTCATCCTCATCAAGATTTGCGACCGCCTGCACAATATGCGCACGCTGGAGTCGCAGCCAGCCAACAAGCAGTATAAGATAGCGGGCGAGACATTATATATATATGCTCCGCTTGCCAACCGCCTCGGTCTTAACAAGATAAAGACGGAGCTGGAGGACCTTTCTTTCCGCTACGAGCATCCGAAGGACTATGCCGACATCAAGTCGAAGCTGGCTGACACACAGGCACAGCGCGATGTGCTCTTCGAGTCATTCACAAAGCCCATCAGAGCCATCCTTGATGACATGGGGCTGAAATACGAAATAAAGGCACGCGTGAAGAGTCCATACTCGATATGGAACAAGATGCAGAACAAGCACGTCACCTTTGAGGAGATATATGACATCCTCGCCGTGCGAATCATCTATACGCCGAAGGTTCGCTCGGAGGAGATAAACGAATGCTTCAAGATATATGTGGCTATAAACCAGATATATAAGTCGCATCCCGACCGTCTGCGCGACTGGGTGAACCACCCGAAAGCCAACGGCTATCAGGCTTTGCACGTCACACTGATGTCGAAGCAGGGCAAGTGGATAGAGGTGCAGATTCGTTCTGACCACATGGATGAGGTGGCTGAGCAGGGCTTTGCCGCACACTGGAAATACAAGGAGGGCGAGACGGAGGTTGTGGATGACGACTCTGAGCTGAACAACTGGCTCTCCACCATCAAGGAGATTCTTGACGATCCGCAGCCGGATGCCATGGACTTCCTCGACACCATCAAGCTGAATCTCTTCGCTAACGAGATTTTCGTATTCACACCGAAGGGCGAAATCAAGACTATGCCGGCAGGATGTACGGTGCTCGACTTCGCTTTCCAGATACATACATTCCTCGGCTCGCACTGTATAGGTGCGAAGGTAAATCACAAGCTGGTGCCTCTCAGCCATCGTCTCAACAGCGGTGACCAGGTGGAGGTGCTGTCATCCAACTCGCAGCACGTGCAGGCGTCATGGATAAACTTCGTGTCTACTGCTAAGGCAAAGGGCAAGATCACTGCCATTCTGCGCCGTAACAACCGCGAACTGCAGAAGCGCGGCGAGCAGATTCTGGACGATTGGCTTGTAAAGAACGAGCTGGAGATGACCACTCCCGTCCTTAACAAGCTCTGCGACCTGCACGAGATGAAGAATAACGAGGCGCTCTTCCTCGCTATCGGCAAGCGCACCATATTGCTCGGCGATAACGACCTCGACGAATTGCGCAGCAAGAAGGCTGAGAACACGGGTGGTGGCTGGCGAAAGTTTGTGCCTTTCTTCTCGCACAACGACAAGAAGGACGATACGAAGCGCAGCTTCTTCATAGTAGGAGAGGGTTTCAACAAGAAGAAGCCGGTGATTATAAATGAGGAGAACATCTCCACGTTTGTCTTCCCGCAGTGCTGTCATCCGATTCCGGGTGACGACATCCTCGGATATATCGACAATAAGAACCGTATAGAAATACATCGTCGCGACTGTGCTGTGGCATCCAAGCTGAAGACCAGTTTCGGCAATCGCATCCTTGACGCCAAGTGGGACATGCACAAGGTAATGTTCTTTGACGCCACCGTTCAGATTTCGGGCATCGACCGCAAGCGTATGCTTCATGACGTAGCAGAGGTGATCTCTGACAAGCTGGACGTCAACATCCATCGCGTTACCATTTCCAGCAATGAGGGCATCTTCAACGGCACCATCGAACTGCGTGTACACGACCGCAGCGAAGTGCGCGTCATTATGGACGAGTTGCGCAAGATTGAGGACATAAAGGAAGTGCTGCAGATTCTCTAAGCGGCATTTAAGAATAACGAAATAGGAGTTACGAGTTAAGGTTAACCAAAACCATAATTCGTAACTCCTATTTTTTTTGTTTATCTCAGCGATAAATTGCAGTTTATTTAGTTGAGAGTTGAGAATGGAGAGTTGAGAGTTATGATATGTATGATAGTTAATCATATTGATTATAATATACTTAATAAGGTAATCATCGCTCGGCTTTGCCGCTTGCCTTAGCAAGAACTCTCAAATTTCAAATCTCAACTCTCAACTTCGTTAGATAACGCTCTTAGTATTCCAAGCTTGCGGTCACTCCGCGTCTCATCATATCCTTCATAGTAGGCTTCAGTCGCTTTACGAAGCCTTCCCATGAGCGAACGTTTGCTGTGCTCCAACCGACCTCCGCCAGTGCTATTGCACGTGGGTAAGCTTGATAGCTGATTCGCTCGGGAGTGTTGATGCACTCGCTCCAGAGAGTGCCGGCCACACCGAAGAGATTGTTCTTCTCAAACTCTGCTCCCATTCCCCAAGCCGGGTCGAGGGCGTAAGCGTCCTTCAGAGAAGTTACGGGCATTCCCCAGTTCACCTCAGGCATGTCGCCCTTCGCCATCGGATAGTCGAAGTAGCAGTGCTCACCGGGGCACAGCATGATGCGTGCGTTGTTTCGTACGGCAGCGTCAAGCGCTTCCTTTGTCTGTCCGCTACGCCATGCGAATGTCACGCAGCCGGGCTGTATCTCCTTGAAGTCAGACTCATACCAGAACATCGGAGTCTTGTGATAAGTGTCGCGAAGAAGCTCGATGACGCGGTCGAAGAGATAGCCCTGCAGCTTCCAGTTCTCCGAACGGTCGGTTGATGGGATGCCGAGCTTACGCTTCAGCGCCTTACATTTCGGGCAGTCTGTCCAGCAGTCGAGAGCGGGATTGCCAGCTTCGTCGCCACCCAGATGGATATATTTAGACGGGAAGATGTCTGTTATCTCCTTGAATACGTTGCCGAGGAACTCGTATGTGAAGTCGTTACCGGGGCAGAGCAGCTCGTTGGATACGCCGCAAGTGGTGCGGACGGGCACCTGACGCTGGTGGCATGTAAGCTCGGGGAAGACGCTGATGGCAGCCACCTCATGTCCCGGCATCTCTATTTCAGGCACTATCTCGATGTGATATGTAGCGGCATACTTCACCAGTTCGCGCATCTGTTCCTGAGTGTAGAAGCCCTTGTAAGGCGCGAGCATGTCGTCCTGACCCCATCGTGATGAGGCCTGTTCTGTGAGTTGCGGATACTTCTTTATCTCTATACGCCATGCCTGGTCGTCCACGAGGTGGAGATGCAGGGCGTTGAGCTTATAGCGTGCCATCTCGGGGATGAACGCTTTCAGGTAGTCGAAGGGGATGAAGGTACGCGCAGGATCGACCATCAACTCACGTACATGGGTGCGGGGAGCGTCCTTTATGGTGAGTTGCGGGATGATATCCACGCATTCCTTGTTGCCGCTGCCGCGCAGAATCTGGTCTAAAGTCATCAGTCCCCAGAACACGCCCTGCGCTGTCTTGCCCTTAATGGTTACGCCCTTGGCGTCCACAGCCAGCGTGTAAGCCTCATTGTCGGTGAGAGTCTGGTCGAGCGAAAGGTTGAGCACGATGCCGCGCTGTCTGCTGTTGACGATGTTGCCGATGCGTTCTGTGAGCATTCGGCGAGCCTGATTCAGCTCGTTCTGCAGCCCTTCAGCTGCAACGATGTTCCATGCCGTCTGCACGTCAACGCCCTTGGCGCCCTTCATCACGTTCATCTCCATAGGATACGGCGCAAGGCACATGGACGGGTCGCTCACCTCTTTGGCTGTTTTCGGCTCGGCGAAGAAGCGGCTCCAACCAGGTGCTTTCTTATATGCAGCCTCTGCGCCCTTCGGAACAATCAGCTTCACCTGCGAACGATTGATGCCATAGAATGTAGAAACATCTGCACGAGGCGGCACCTTTGAGTTCACCTTGACAGTCTTCAGACCCTCAAGACGTGCGAAAGCGTACTCGCTGAGCACGGGAGTGCCCTCTATTACTACGCTCTCCAAGCCCTTGCAGCCCGAGAAAGCAGCCTCTCCGATGTTGGTTACGGAGGCGGGGATGGTTATCTCCTGCAACTTATCGCACGCAAAGAACGCCTGCGACTCGATTGTCTTCAGAATTTTCGGCAGTCTGACGTGTTCCAGCTGGTGACGTGAATGAAACGCGTTCTTCGGCAGAACGGTGCTGTTGGCATCGCTGAGATCGAGGTCGCGGAGCTGGAAGCAGAGGTCGCGGAGCTGACGATAGTCGCTGTTTCCCTCCGTAGTCAGTTCGCCGGTAAGCTTGAGGCTCACCGCCATAGCCTTCGTTTCGGGCTTCATGTCGCCCATCTTGGCAACGGTTTGCGCCGAAAGAGCAGCCGACACAATGGCAGCCGCTGAAAGTAGAAAGATTCTTTTCATTAGTTTTTTCGGTATAATAATATTAATAAAGATATTCCATATACTTAACAAAGTTAAGACCTTTTCTGGGGTTGAGCAAATTTTTTTTACTAAATGACAAACATGTTCGGATATTTTTATTATATTTGCATCAGACTTATAATGAAAATAGGGGAATAATAAGCCCCAGAACTAATCTGATACAGAAATAATCAACTACTGCTTTTATAGTATATTTTCTAAACTTATAATGTATTCTAAATTCTTAGCTTATGAAGACGATTAAATTATTCATGCTATTATTATGTAGCATTTTCTCTTCCGTACTTCTCGGTTCGTGTAGTGCAGAGGATGAAATCAGTAACAAACAGGATGAGGTGAAAGCCGTCCTTGAAGTGGGACGCAATTCTTACTCATTCGGCAATGCCTATTGGGCATGCAAGAAAGACGGCAGTCGCAATGACGGAGACAGTCTGTACGACTGCGAACTGGAGTTCTTCTCCTTCGACTATTATCGCACTATTGCTACGGGCAAGAGCCACATGCCATCCAAGTTCTCCTTTATGGTTATCTCCTTCAAGTCCGATGTAAAGCTTGAGGATCTTTCGTCTATGACCGTTAAAGGCGGCGAATGGAGTATGCAGGGCGCCATCAATATGCCCAAGGGCGATGGCGAAAGCGAATATTATCTGGCTGAGGCGGGCGACAAACCCAACAGCGACCTCATGATAGAGCGTCACGGCGACACCTTCACCATCACCATTAACCGCCTCTTTGTCGACTTTGAACGCGGCAACGACCACTCCTGGTTCATCATCGAAAACCCCTTTGTGTTCACGGGAAGCGTGACGAAAGTGCCCGAAAAATATCAGTAAAACATACAAAGTATACCTCCATTCTTTTTTGACTTGTGTCAACAAAAGGCTGTAAAGGTATACTTTTTTGTTAATATGTTTGCGTACACAATCTGCACATAGTATCTTTGCAGCGTAAAAAGAAACATAAATACACAGGATAACATAACGGAGCCTCTTAAGCTTGTGAAGGTTTTGGCTCAGATAACGGATTTACAAATTAATTAAAAGAAAGGTAAAAAGATTATGGTAACAATGTTGATTTTGGCCATCGTAGCAATAACAATTGCACAGGCCGTAAGTATGGGTAAGAAGATTGACATGAAGTAAGGATAACTTCGGTTAGTCAGACACAAACTACCCTTCTTCTTTCGAGGAAAGAAAATTTGGTAAGTTGTTAAAATATTGGCAGCGGTTCGCTCTTGGGCGGACCGCTGCTTTTTTTGTTTAAGGCTAATAAGGCAATAACAGAAAGTGTGTATCGCTCTCTTAAGCACAAAAAAAGACAGGCAGCGCAACCTATGCGCCGCCTGTCCGAGTTTTGGTTATCTTGCAGTTATATTAATTGCTTGAAGATTGATATAATCTTCTTTCTGTGCTTCTGCGTTTAGTAGGCGTTCTTGTCGCCCTGCACTACGTTTGCCACTGTCTTATACATAATATATATGTCGAGCCATATTGTCCAGTGCTCCATATACCAGATGTCGCCTCTTACGCGACCTTCCATTTGGTATATTTCCTTTGTCTCGCCACGGAAGCCCGTCACCTGACTCCATCCGGTGATGCCCGGCTTGATGAGGTGGCGCACCATATAGTAGTCGATTATCTTCAAGTAGTCGTTGGTCTGCTTCACCATGTGCGGACGCGGACCCACGATACTCATCTGTCCGAGGAGCACATTGATGAACTGTGGCATCTCGTCAAGATTGGTCTTACGCATGATGTTGCCCCACTTTGTCTTACGTGGGTCGTTGAGCGTAGCCTGCACGGTGTCGGCATCCTTGTTCACCTTCATGCTTCGGAACTTCAGACAGTAGAAGTCCTTGCCTTCAAGACCCGTACGCTTCTGTCTGAAGAATATCGGTCCAGGCATTGTTATCTTCGTCACGATGCCCACGAGGAGCAGGATGAACGGGAAGAGTGTGCAGAGGAAGATAAGCGAAACGATGATGTCGAAGGCACGCTTGATGAAGCGGTTCTCCACGCGTGACAGCGGTTCGTTGTAGAGGCTCATGCATGCCACGTTGCCGAACATGGTGAAGTGCATACGGTGGTGCACATGGTTACGTACGTTAGGTATACTGAAGAAGTGGAGGAAGTTCTGCATACAATAATGTATGATTGGCACAATCTCCGCGCTGCGCTTCGAAGGCAGACAGCAATACACCTCATGCACCTCCGGATGTTTCTTGAGATACTCCAGCACGTCCTCCGGTTTGCCAAGGTATGTGGCCTTTTCCGGGAACAGCGGGTTGCGTTCGTCGTCGAAGTAGCCGTTGACATTGTATCCCAATGTGACGGTTTCCATTACCGTCCTTGTAGAGTTCGGCAGCGTTCTCCGAACTTCCGACAATCACTACGTTGTGGACGTGATTGGGCTTACGGCGCCATGCTACTACTATTCTTCTCACCAATACACGATAGATGGATATCAGTACGGTCATCGTAAGCATGCATAGCGCATACCTTGATGGCTCCATATGCCAGAAGTCGCCGATGGTGAACAGCAGTACGCTGAGGATTGTAAACTTGAACATGTTGCTCATTACGCGCATCACAATGAGATGCGTGCTCGCGCGGCGGCGATGAAGCACTACGCCGTTACGGTACGTACAGGCGAAGTAGAGCATGATGCTGACCGTGATGGTCTGGCGTATTGCATCATCGTTACAGCTGCCTGGCATGTGTCTGCAGAAAAGCAGGAATGTCAGGATGGCAATGATAATGTCTCCGATTAATACAGCACCAATGAGCATACGGTCGCTGTGGTAGTTGAAATTAGTGGGGCTACTCATTTTTTCACAAGCAAAAATGTTTAATTGTTTATCGTATTTTAAATCTGTGTTATCGTGATTGTTCAGTATCGGCAAGCATTTGCCTCTCAAAAACTTTGCAAAAATAATCAAATTATATGTAATAGCCAAAAAATTTTTGTCCTTTCAGCCATTTACATTATCTTTGCAAGTTGGAAAGGGCGAAAACCAATGCTTTAGGTCAGCAAAAGCTGTCTTATTGAAACGATAAAGCCTTCCGTAGCATTTACATCACAAACCTCATGAACAACGACAACTTAGGATTATTAGGAAAGATTGAATATCCCGACGACCTTCGCAAGTTAAGGGTGGAGCAGCTTGAAGAAGTGTGCTCCGAACTCCGCCACGTCATTGTGGAGGAGCTTGCCGTCAACCCCGGACATCTGGCCTCTTCGCTTGGTGTGGTGGAGTTGACAGTGGCCTTACACTATGTCTTCAATACCCCGTTTGACCGTATTGTGTGGGACGTGGGACACCAGGCCTATGGGCATAAGATGCTCACAGGCCGTCGCGGATGTTTCTCCACCAACCGTAAGTTGCACGGCATTAGGCCTTTCCCGAGCCCGATGGAGAGCGAGTACGACACTTTCACGTGCGGACACGCCTCTAATTCTATTTCGGCGGCGCTCGGTATGGCTGTGGCGGCACGCAAGACCGGCAACGACTCACGCCATGTCGTTGCCGTAATCGGTGACGGTGCGATGTCGGGAGGACTGGCTTTCGAGGGCCTTAACAATGTGTCGTCGTCGCCAAACGACCTCCTTATCATTCTTAATGACAATGATATGAGTATTGATCGTGCCGTGGGCGGCATGGAGAAGTATCTGCTCAATCTCGATACCAACGCCACATACAACCGCCTGCGCTTCAAGGCTTCGCAATGGCTCCATTCCAAAGGCTATCTTAATGAAAACCGCAGGAAAGGGCTCATCCGCCTTAACAATGCCCTGAAGTCGGCGCTTGCCCATCAGCAGAACATCTTCGAGGGCATGAACATACGCTACTTCGGACCGTTCGACGGCAACAATGTCAGCGAGGTGGTGCGCATACTGGAACAGCTCAAGGACATGCGCGGCCCCAAGCTCCTGCATCTCCACACCGTGAAAGGCAAGGGATATGCCCCCGCGGAGAAGGAGGCTACCATCTGGCACGCCCCCGGACTCTTCGATGCCGAGACTGGAGAGCGCATCAAGAAGGAGGACAGTCCTTATCCGCTGAAATACCAGACCGTGTTCGGAAAGACGCTTCTCGAACTTGCACGTCAGAATCCGCGCATCGTCGGAGTTACGCCAGCCATGCCTACGGGCTGCTCCATGGACATCATGATGAAGGAAATGCCTGACCGCGTGTTTGATGTGGGCATTGCTGAAGGACATGCCGCCACCTTCTCGTGCGGTATGGCAAAGGACGGACTTATGCCTTTCTGCAACATTTACAGCGCGTTCGCACAACGTGCTTATGACAATATCATACATGACGCTGCCGTGCTAAACCTCCCCGTGGTGTTCTGCTTTGACAGATCGGGACTGGTGGGAGAGGACGGACCCACACATCACGGTGTCTTCGACATTGCTGCCCTGCGCTGCGTGCCCAACCTTACGCTCTGCTCACCGATGAACGAGGCTGAGCTTCGTCGCATGATGTACACGGCGCAGCTGCCTGACAAGGGCACTGTCGTGATACGCTATCCAAGGGGTAGGGGAGTTATGGGAGCCGACTGGGAATGCCCGTTCGAGGAGATACCCGTCGGAAAGGGTCGCTGTCTGCGCCAAGGCACGGACGTAGCCGTCCTCAGTTACGGACCGATTGGCAACGACGTGGTAAAAGCCATCGACCGCATTGAGCAGAGCGGACAGCAGTTAAGCGTAGCCCATTACGACATGCGCTTCTGCAAGCCGCTTGACGAAGAACTCCTTGAGAGCATCGCCTCCACATTCCGCCGCGTCGTCACCGTAGAGGACGCACAGCGAGCTGGCGGATTCGGCTCTGCCATACTGGAATGGATGAGCGACCACGACAAGGACGTCACTGTCAAGCGTGTTGGTCTGCCGGACCGCTTCATCGAGCATGGCACGGTGGAACAGTTACGCCATATAGCCGGTACTGACGTCGACGCCATCGTCGATGCCATCACCAATACATCTAATATACATTCTTAAGACATTATGAAAATCATCATAGCCGGTGCCTATGCCATAGGTACACACTTAGCGCGCCTTCTTTCACGAGAGCATGACGACATCGTCGTTATCGACTCTGACGAGGAACGACTCGCACGGATCGGGTCTGACGTGGACATCCTCACAATGGAGGCGTCGCCCACCAGCGTGAAGGCGCTGCGAAGGGCTGGGGCTGAACATGCCGACCTCTTCATTGCCGTAACGCCGGACGAGAGCCAGAACATGGCGTCATGCGTGCTTGCCAACGGACTCGGCACCAAGAAGACGGTGGCTAAAATAGACAACTCTGAATACATCGAGCCTGACCTTCAGGCTTTCTTCGGACGACTGGGCGTCAGCTCCATCATCTATCCGGAGATGCTTGCTGCCACCGACATCAACAACGGACTGAAGATGTCGTGGGTAAGACAGCGCTGGGACGTTCACGGAGGAGCGCTGGTGATGCTCGCCGTGAAGCTGCGCCAGTCATGCACCATCCTCGACCAGCCGCTGCGAAATCTCTGCGGACCTGATGATCCTTATCATATAGTGGCCATCAAGCGCGACGGCGAGACCATCATACCGGGCGGTAACGACTGCCTCCAACTCTACGACCTCGCCTACTTCATGACCACAAGACAGTATATACCTTATATAAGAAAGATTGTGGGCAAGGAGCATTACGTTGACGTTAAGAACGTGATGATAATGGGAGGCGGCGCCACTGCCGTGCGTACCGTCAAGACCATGCCCAGCTATATGGACGTAAAGATCATTGACATTGACGAACAGCGTTGCGAGCGACTCAATTCGCTCCTTGAAGACGAAGACGCTCTCGTCATCAATGGTGACGGACGCGACCTCTCGCTCCTTATAGAAGAGGGAATAAAGAACACGCAGGCGTTCGTGGCGCTTACCGGCAATGCCGAAACCAACATCCTCGCCTGCCTTACTGCCAAGCGACTCGGCGTGCGCAAGACCGTCGCAATGGTGGAGAACATCGACTATATCAGCATGGCTGAGAGCCTTGACATCGGAACAATCATCAACAAGAAGTCGATAGCCGCCAGCCACATCTATCAGATGATGCTTGACGCCAACGTCCACAACGTGCGCTTCCTTATGACTGCCAATGCCGACGTAGCGGAATTCATTCCCTGCGAGGGAGCCAAGATAACCCGCAAACCCGTAAAGGACTTGGGTATGCCGCAGGGTATGACCATCGGCGGACTCGTCCGCGACGGACAGGGCTACCTCGTATCCGGTAACACAATGATACAGCCTGGCGACTCCGTAATGGTGTTCTGTCATAATATCAATATGAAGAAGATAGAGAAACTGTTCGTATGATAAACCTGAAGTTGATATACAAGATATTAGGCTCGCTGCTCTTCATCGAGTCGGTGATGCTACTCATGTGTCTTGGCGTGGCTTTCTATTATCATGAGGATGACGTCCTGGCGTTCGGAACGTCCATCGCCGTCTCCATAGCCTCAGGCTTCGTCCTGCGCTATCTCGGTCATGGCTGCGACAATTCGCTCTCACGCCGCGACGCTTACCTTGTCGTGGCGCTCACGTGGGTGGTGTTCTCCCTTGTGGGAACGATGCCCTTCGTCATTGGAGGCTATCTGCCCTCGTTCACGGACGCCTTCTTCGAGACAATGTCCGGATTTACCACCACCGGCGCCACCATCATTGACGATGTCAGCGTCCTGCCTCACGGCATTCTGTTCTGGCGCTCGCTGATACAGTGGATAGGCGGTCTCGGCATCGTGTTCTTCACCATTGCCATCCTTCCCTCCCTTGTCGGAGGAAGCGTAAAGGTGTTCGCGGCGGAGGCAACCGGACCTATAAAGACCAAGCTCCATCCCCGTCTCAGCACCACAGCCAAGTGGATATGGGTGGTTTATCTGCTCATCACCATTTTCTGTATAGGATCATTGATGTTGGCAGGAATGGACGTATTCCGCAGCATCAACTATGCGTTTACGTCGGCAGCCACCGGAGGTTTCGCCGTAGACAGCGACTACTCGTTGTTCACGCCAGCCATCCAGTACATCCTGACGTTCTTCTGCTTCATAGCAGGCGCCAACTTCACGTTGCTGTATATGACAGCTTCGCAGCGTCGCATCTCCACATTGCTGCGCAGTTCGGAGTTCAAGTTCTATTTCTTCGTGGTCTTGGCATTCTCGGCGTTCATCGTCGTAGAGCTGATGTGGAAGAACGGATACAGTCTGGAACCAGCCATCCGCAGCAGTCTCTTCCACGTGGTGTCCTTCATTACCACCACCGGCTTTCTTGCCGACGACCCAGGCAAGTGGCCTCATGTGACGTGGGTGGTGCTCGCTGTCTGCATGTTCTTCGGCGCCTGCTCCGGATCGACGAGCGGCGGCTTCAAGTGCATCAGAGCGGTTATGGTGCTCAAGGTCATCAAGAACGAGTTTCGTCAGATGCTCCATCCCAACGCCATCCTCCCGATGAAGATAGACGGCACCAACGTTCCGTCCTCAAAGCGCGTGACGCTCTTGGCGTTCCTCGCCACCTACCTTGTCCTGTGCCTCTTCTGTTCGTTCTCAATGATAGCGATGGGCATCGACAACACCAACGCCATCACCATCACGCTCAGCTGCTTAGGCAACGTAGGTCCGACGCTCGGTCTGGAGATAGGCCCCACAATGTCATGGAGCATCCTCCCCGACACAGCCAAGTGGATATGCTCCGTGCTGATGCTGATAGGCCGTCTGGAGATATTCTCCGTCCTCGTAATCTTCTCACCTCAGTTCTGGAAAGAAAATTAACTTACTAAATACAATCAATTATGGAACCAATTAAGTTTAACGCACTTCTCAAGTCCACCATCTGGGGCGGCGAGAAGATCATCCCTTTCAAGCACCTTAACGTAGAGCAGGAGAATGTCGGCGAGAGCTGGGAAATCTCAGGCGTGCCGGGCAACGAGACAGTCGTAGCCAACGGACCGTACGCAGGCAAGAAGCTCAACGAAGTAGTGGCTGAGCTTAAGGACAAGCTCGTGGGCGCTGACAACTACAAGCGCTTCGGCGATGAGTTCCCCCTCCTCATCAAGTTTATCGACGCACGTCAGGACCTTTCCATCCAGGTGCACCCGACAGACGAAATAGCAAAGCGTCAGGGCAAGGAGCGCGGCAAGACAGAGATGTGGTATCTCCTCGACTCTGACAAGGACGCCACTCTGCTCTGCGGTCTCAAGAAGCAGATCACACCGGAAGAATATACAGCAATGGTGGAGAACGACACCATCTGTGACGCCATCTCACGCTATGACGTGAAGGAAGGCGACTGCTTCTTCCTCCCCGCAGGACGCATCCACGCCATCGGCACAGGCTGCTTCCTCGCCGAAATTCAGCAGACCAGCGACGTTACATACCGCATCTACGACTTCAAGCGTAAGGATAAGAACGGCAATTATCGTGAGCTTCACACAAAGCAGGCTGCCGAGTGCATCAACTATAACGTAGAGAGCAACTACCGCACAGACTACACACCGGTGAAGAATCAGGGTGTGAGCCTCGTGCAGTGCCCTTACTTCAACACAGCCGTTTACGACCTCGACGAGCCGATGACGCTCGACTATTCTGAGCTTGACAGCTTCGTCATCCTTATCGGACTCAAGGGCGAAGGCACCATCACCGACAACGAGGGCAACACCATCACTCTCAAGGCTGGCGAGAGCATCCTCGTTCCCGCTACAACAGAGACTCTGAAGGTGGAAGGCACCATCAAGTTCCTCGAGACATACGTGTAATAAGTCTTATATAAGACAATAATCAGACATGACGTCACCATAAGACGCAGACAACGGCATCAAACCCCGTTGTCTGCGTCTTTTTTTGTTTACACATATATTAATATAGCGTTATCAATTCTTTTTATATGGTTTTATTTACTAATTTTGTAGGCAATTATTACATCCTCGTATAATCTGATGACAATATAGAATAACTTTAAAAAACAATATCCAAGAAAAAGAATTATGACAACATTGACAATCATGATTGTCGTGGCTTTCGTTATAGGCTATGCTTGCATCGCCATGGAAAGTCTGACAAAGGTGAACAAGGCAGCCGTGGCGCTGCTGATGTTTGTGGCTTGCTGGACGCTCTATATGTGCGATCCGCTGCAGTTTCTTACAATGATGCACCCCGACTATGCCGGTGGCATTGAGGGAATGGCGGAGAAGGTCACCTCCATCATACAGGAGCATCTCGGCGACACCTCTACGACGCTTTTCTTCCTGATGGGCGCTATGACCATCGTGGAGATTGTCGACCAGAACGGCGGATTCAATTGGGTGCGCAAGGTGATGAAGACACACTCGAAGCGTGCCCTGCTATGGCGCATCGCTTTCCTCACCTTCATCCTTTCAGCCATCCTTGACAACCTTACGACAAGTATCGTGATGATTATGATTCTGCGCAAGCTCGTCGCTGACCGCAACGACCGCCTCATCTATGCTTCGCTTGTCATCATCGCAGCCAACTCAGGCGGTGCCTTCTCGCCCATCGGCGACGTCACCACCATCATGCTCTGGAACAAGGGCCTTATCACAGCTCTTGGCGTCATCAGCGAGATTCTCATCCCGTCCATCGTTTCGATGCTTATTCCTGCGCTCATCCTGCAGTACAGCCTCAAGGGCGAGCTCCACATGCCGGAGGTGAAGGCTGGTGCAGACGAGGACTCAGGCGACTTCACCGAGACACAGCGTAAGGCTGTCTTCGTAATCGGTGTTGGCGGTCTGATTTTCGTGCCCATCTTCAAGAGCATCACACATCTGCCTCCGTTCGTAGGCATCCTCCTCGTGCTCGGCGTTCTCTGGACCACCACAGAGGTGTTCTATCGTCATCTCCATCGCGGACATGACGCAGAGGGCACACAGAAACGCGTCACCAACCTGCTCTCACGTGTGGATATGTCCACCATCCTCTTCTTCCTCGGCATCCTCATGGCTGTCTCTTGCCTCTCTGAGGTTGGTGTGCTCACAGCTCTCGGCGAGGGTCTGAACGTCTTCTTCGACGGCAATCACTACCTCGTCACCGGCATCATCGGTGTCCTCTCGAGCATCGTCGACAACGTACCGCTCGTTGCTGGCTGCATGGGCATGTATCCGGTTGCCGCTACAGGCGACATGGCAGTGGACGGCATCTTCTGGCAGCTCCTCGCTTACTGCGCCGGTGTGGGCGGCTCAATGCTCATCATCGGTAGCGCCGCAGGCGTTGTGGTAATGGGTCTGGAGAAGATTACCTTCGGATGGTATATGAAGAAGATCACATGGATAGCTTTCGTTGGCTACATAGCCGGTATCATCAGCTATTACGTGCTCCGCACATACATCTTCACTACTCCGCTGTAAAGAATTAGGAGTATAAACGAAAAAAGGCTTTAATGCAGGACAAAACCTGCATTAAAGCCTTTTTTTATTTGTTAAAGCATTTCTTATTCGTCAACACCGAAGAGCGGGTCTTCCGGCATTACCATTACCGGCTTCTGGTCGAACTCCTTGAGGAGGTTCTCCGGTACGTACTTCTTGTCAACTACAAGGCGGAACATGTATTCCTCAAACCACTTGGCGCTCATGATCAGACAACCCTTGTCGCCGTTGCTCGGACCCCATGAG
>ERZ507784.161-NODE-161-length-18452-cov-4.67408_pt1 | contig 18452 bp, 13 predicted proteins | sample MGYA00512662_ERZ507784 | MGnify/ENA metagenome assembly ERZ507784
TTCTGTACAAAGTAGTCGGTAAGAGGATAGTTGTAAGAAGTCCAGCCTAAAGCTGCTATCTCCTTTGTAGTGTTCTTGTAATATCCCTTAGCGCTGCAAATCTCTTTAGTGTTTATCGCGCCTTCTTCGTATCCATTGTAGAGATAATTGCCTAAGCTTGCACGGAAGTTGCTACCGAGATCCCAGTTCTTGTACGAAACCTTGAAGCTGAAACCACCTGTCCAAGGAGCTACGATATTCTTATAGAAGTATCTATCGTTCTCGTCGATTGTTCCATCGCCATTGCGGTCTACATAGCAGCCCATGATAGGACGACCGTTCTGGTCGTATACCTGCTGGTATACCAAGAATGAGTTGGCTGGCTTTCCTACCTTATGATAGGTGATAGCCTGGTCATGACCTACCCTCATTCCTGCCTCAATCATATCGCGGCCGCCTGCAAGCTCTGTAATCTCGTTCTTGTTGTAGGCAGCGTTAACGCTAAGTTCTACGAACCAATCCTTTGTCTGGATAGGACGACCTGTGATAGCAACCTCAAAACCCTTGTTCTCCAATGTTCCTGCATTCATAAGGAGGGCATTGTCGAAGTTCTGACCTGCAGAGATGGTTGTGGTGCTGAGAAGGTCAGTGGTCTTGCGGTAGTATGCATCGAGGTTAAGAGTAAGTCTCTGGTCGAACATTCCATAGTCAAGACCTACGTTCCATGTGGTAGTGGTCTCCCAAGTCAGATCGTCATTGTAAGCCAACGGGCGATAGAGCAGACCTGTGTTGTCACCGCCACCGATAGGATAGAGGTGGTGATTGCTGGTGCTCTTCTTGTAAGTAGCTGTGTAGTATTCCTTACCAGTGTCCTGCTGACCTGTCTTACCCCAGCCAAGGCGGAGCTTCAAGTCGCTGACAGCTTTTACGTCTCTCAGGAAACTCTCCTCCTTAACGCGCCATGCGAAAGCTGCTGATGGGAAGAAGCCCCAACGGTGTCCGTCAGCGAAGCGGCTTGAACCGTCGTAACGGGCTGTGAATGTGAGGAGATAACGGTCAAGCAAAGAGTAGTTGGCACGACCATACCAGCTAACGAGGTAAGTCTGTCCCTTCCAGTTGCTTGTGTCGTAAGACTTGACGGTTCCTGCGAGAGCCTCGCCCTTGTCGTTCTTACCTTCGAAGGTAGAAGGATACATAGACTTGCTCCACTGGTCGCCCCAATACTTCATGTGGCTATATTCATAACCAGCCATGATGTCGAAGTGGTTGGCCTTGTTGAAGTCCTTGGTGTACTGAGCGTATGCTGTAGCCAGGAGGTTATACTTCTTCTCCTTGTTCTCGCTGTTGCCACCATAATAGAAACCGTATGTAGACTGCGGATTGTTGGTGTTATACTCACCACCGTTGCTGAATTCGCCGGCTAAGTTGGCATGCAAGTGAAGGTCTTCGAAGCCATGAATCTTATAGTCGGCCTCTACGTTGCCCAAGAGAACGTGTGCACTCTTGTAGAAGTCGTAGTTCTCTACCTTTTCTACTGGGTTTACAGGAGCATTATTTTTGAGATCGTATGGGAATGTTGGGTCGTATGCTGTAGTAGGATCTACCCACTGCCAATAACCTCCCCAGTTCTTGAATTTCTCATCGCTGCTCTTTACAGGGCGAGTAGGATCCATGTTGATAGCTGCGCCTACAGCATCCGCTCCACCAGGAACAGTCTTTGAGTAAGAATACTTACCGTTGATGTTGAGGTTGAGGTGCTTGTCGAACAGAGAAGGATTGATGTTGAAGCCTGCGGTAACACGCTTATAGTCTGAACCCTTCAAGATACCTTCCTGACCGGTGTAGCCCACGCTGACGCGGTAAGGCATTGACCATGACTGCTTGTTGATGCCACCAGTAAGGCTGACGTTATGCTCATGGCTGATGCCGGCACGATAGATTTCGTCCTGCCAGTCAGTATCGAATGTGCCTGCAGCATAGTCAGGTGTGCCGTCTTCCTTGAACTTCTTCCATCCCAAGCCTTGGTATGCAGAAGAGTCTTCGCCGTAATAGTTCTTGATGAAATCAACGTATTCAGAAGCGTTCATCACGTCCAACTTCTTGGCAATGGTGCTTACAGAAATCGTACCATTGTAAGAAACCTGCGGCTTCTGACCGCTGCGGCCCTTCTTTGTGGTGATGATGATGACACCGTTGGAACCACGCGAACCGTAGATGGCGGTAGCCGAAGCGTCCTTCAGTACTGTGAAGCTCTCGATATCGTTAGGATTGACAAGAGAGAGAGGATTGTTCACACCCTTAGTGTCATAGTTATCCATCGGCATGCCGTCGATAACAATAAGCGGGTTGTTGCTGGCGGTAAGAGAAGCACCGCCACGAATACGGATTTGTGCACCGTCACCAGGAGCACCAGATGCTGAGTTGACGTTCACACCGGCAATCTTACCCTGGATCATGTCCTGGGCAGAAGTGATGATACCATGATTCTTCTCATCCGGCTTGAGGGCTGTTACCGAACCCGTAAGGTCGTTCTTCCTAGCCACACCATAACCGATGACCACCACTTCATTAAGCGCCTGAGAGTCGTCCTTTAAGGTAACGCTCATGTTGCTCGAAGCCTTTACGGTCTGCGGAGTCATACCCAAGAAAGTGAATGTAAGCTCTGTTCCGGGGGCTGCGTCTAATGAGAAGTTACCATCAATGTCGGTAACACCGAGGGCCTTACCCTTAACTGTAATGGTAGCACCCATGACTGGCTCGCCAGAAGCATCTGTTACATGTCCCTTAACGACGATATTGTTCTGTGCAAAGGAACTTGTAGCAAGGAGAAGACCGCCGGCAAGTGCCATGGTCCTCAGAGGCAATTTGATTTTCAACTGCTTCATGTTTTGCTGTTTTTAGTTATTGTTATATGTTATAAGTGAAATTCAGTAGTTTAAGGGCTCATTTCATTCTGTTTGCAAAATTAGAATTTATAAACATACGTTGTTTCTTTTTTTTGTGCAAAACCGTCATATTTTAAGTGCAATCGTTTGCACTCTGTTTTGATATTTTGTCCGAAGAAAAGCGTTACGCATTCGATAATAATGACTAATTTTGCGGCATAACTGAAAACCATGGCAGATAACTTACCTATAACAATGCGAGATATAGCCCGTGATTTGGGCGTCTCCATAGCGACTGTCAGTCGTGCGCTCAACGACAGCCCACGCATCAGCGCGTCCCAGAAAAAGCGCATTCAGGCATACGCGAAAGAACATAACTTTTACCCGAATGTCATTGGAGGAGCGTTGCGTCACAGCCGTAGCCTTCCGATGAAGGTAATAGGCGTTATCGTTCCGGAGTTTGTGCATTATTACTTCGCGTCCGTACTGTCAGGTATAGAGGAAGAAGCACGTGCACGTGGCTACCGTGTTATGGTGGCTCAGAGCAACGAACGCTATGACAAGGAAGTGGCTATATGCGACGACTTCTTTAAAAATAAGGTGTGCGGCATAATCGTGTCGCAAGCCAAAGACACCAGACGGTACGACCACTTCCAGAAACTGATGGACAATGGTGTGCCACTTGTGTTTTACGACCGCATCTGCACCGGCGTGAATGGCTCGCGAGTGGTGGTGGACGATTATAATGGAGCATATGCAGCAGTCACACACATGATTGATACAGGATGTAAGCGCATTGCCTTCTATGGTTCGCCGATGAACCTGGAAATCTCAAAGAACCGATATAACGGTTATCATGACGCACTGACCAAGAACGGACTGAAGTTGAACGAAGCCCTTGTCCGAATATGTGACGACCGCGCGCAGGCTGAAGCCATCACTCCCGAAATACTCTCTTTGCCGGACGACGAACGTCCTGACGCTTTCTTCGCCATCAACGACGACACCGCCATCGGCATTCTCTACACTGCCAAGCGCATGGGCTTTAAAGTTCCTGAGGATATAAGCATCTGCGGATTCACCAATGGCAGCCGTTCCGTGGCTTGCGATCCGATGCTCACCACCGTGGAACAGCGTGGTGTGGCAGTGGGCGAGGAGGCAGCCAACATACTGATAAGTCAGGTGGAAGGCTCGCTGCCGCGTAATGAGGTGGCAATGCGAGTGGTAAGGACACGCCTCGTAGTGAGAGGCACCACACTTTGAGTAAAGGAGTTGTAAGGAGTAAAGCCAAATTCTTTATTGCTATAAAAAGTATAATACCCAAATAACAATGACCCAAAAACCTAATCTTTCATTCTGGAAACTCTGGAATTTGAGTTTCGGATTCTTTGGCGTACAGATAGCTTACGCCTTGCAAAGCGCCAACATATCGCGCATCTTTGCCACACTGGGAGCAGACCCTCACAACCTTAGCTATTTCTGGATATTGCCCCCGCTCATGGGCATCCTCGTGCAACCTATAGTCGGCACGCTTAGCGACAGAACATGGTGTCGCTTCGGACGCCGCGTCCCATATCTTTTCGTCGGAGCCACGGTGGCTGTGCTCGTGATGTGTCTGTTGCCGAATGCAGGATCGTTCGGAATGGCTGTCAGCACGGCAATGGTCTTCGGTCTTGTCTCGCTGATGTTCCTCGACACGAGCATCAACATGGCTATGCAGCCTTTCAAGATGCTTGTCGGCGACATGGTGAACGAGAAGCAGAAGTCGCTCGCTTACTCCATCCAGTCGTTTCTCTGCAATTCTGGTTCGCTTATAGGCTACGTATTCCCGTTCTTCTTCACGGCTCTCGGCATTGCCAACGAAGCCCCGAAGGGCGTAATACCCGACTCTGTCATCTATTCGTTCTACGTCGGAGCAGCCATACTTATCCTCTGTGTCATCTTCACAACGGTAAAGGTAAAGGAATGGAACCCAGAGGAATATGCTATGTATAACGAGGCTCAGCCTCAGAACGAGGAGAAAAGTGCAGGCTGGATAACGCTTCTCAAGAATGCACCCTCGATGTTCTGGAAGATAGGACTCGTACAATTCTTCTGCTGGGCAGCCTTTATGTATATGTGGACCTACACCAACGGCACCATTGCCGAAACCGTATGGCACACCACCGACGTGGCTTCCAAGGGTTATCAGGAAGCAGGCAACTGGGTAGGCGTGCTGTTCTTCTGGCAAGCCATCGGCTCTGTGCTGTGGGCTATGGCTCTTCCGAAGTTCAAGAGCGAGAAGATGGCTTATGCTCTTAGCCTTGTAATAGGCGGCATAGGCTTCGCCCTTGTTCCGTTCGTCGGCGACAAGAACCTGCTCGTGCTTCCCTTCCTGCTTATAGGTTGTGCTTGGGCAGCCATGCTTGCCATGCCGTTTGCCTTCGTCACCAATGCCCTTGAGGGCTACAGCCATAAGGGAGCTTACCTCGGACTCTTCAACGGCACCATCTGCATACCTCAGATTGTGGCTGCCTTATGCGGTGGCGAACTGCTTCATCTTGTAGGCTCACACCAGAGCAACATGATGATCGTGGCTGGCGTATTGCTCATTTGCGGTGCCTTCTCGGTGGCTGCCATCCGTAGCAGAAAAGAGGCGTAAAAGGAAAGTAACAGTTTTCATGGTAACAAACCTAAACCCAAATACATAATGACATTACATTTTCATATAGAATACCGTACTGCATTCGGTGAGGAAATCTCGCTCTGCATCGTGGAGAATGACGAGGTGAAGACACATCGCATGACCACCGTTAATGGAGCGGAGTGGTGGTGCGACCTTTCGCAGCGCAAGTCTGACCATAGCCTTACATATTATTATAAGGTGACGGCTGATGGCGCTTACGAGCGAAGCGAATGGCAGACGGTGAAGCATGTGCTCGACTTCACGTGCACCGCAGCAACAGAATATCACGTCTACGACCGCTGGAACGACATGCCGGACGACTCGTATCTCTACAGTAGCGCCTTTACAGACTGCATCAACCATCAGCAGCCGCAGCCTCTTAAGTCCACGTCCTACGACCGTACGCTGCGTCTCATCGTACGTGCACCACAGCTCCGTGAAGACGAACGTCTGGCTGTGGTGGGAGCGCAGAAGACTTTAGGCGAATGGTGTCCGGACAAAGCGCTGCCCATGACGCTTCATAACTACTGCGAATGGGCTGTCGACATCGACGCTTCGCAGCTACAAGGCGAGCGCATAGAGCTGAAGTTCGTGGTGACCAACGCCTCAGGACACGTGATGATGTGGGAGTGTGGCAATAACCGCTGCCTCACTCTGCCCGACATGAAGAAGGGCATGACGGTGATGTACAGCCTTGATCAGGCTTTCTTCGAGATATGGAACCGCAAGCTGGCTGGAACACTTGTCCCAGTATTCTCGCTCCGTACCAAGGAGAGTGCTGGCATAGGCGACTTCGGCGACCTGAAGATGATGATTGATTTGATGGCGAAGACAGGACAGCGCGTGTTGCAGTTGCTTCCCATCAACGACACCACCATCACCCATACATGGACCGACTCTTATCCGTACAGCTGCATCAGCATCTTCGCCATACATCCACAGTATGCCGATCTTCGCACATTGCCGGAGCTGGAGGACGAGGAAGCACGCCGTGAGGCGGAAGCAGAGCGCAGCCAACTCAATGCTCTGCCACAGATTGACTATGAGAAGGTAAACGCTTTCAAATCAGGATATTTAAGGAAAGTTTTTCAACAGGAAGGTAAGAAGATTATGAAGAGCGCAGAGTTTAAGGCGTTCTTCCAGGAAACACAAAGCTGGCTGGTGCCCTATGCTCAGTATTCATGGCTGAGAGACGAGTATGGTACAGCCGATTTCACACAATGGAAAGACCATAATACATGGAACGAGGATGACCGCGCGATGCTGTCGGATTCTCGCACAAAGGAGTATCAGGAGGTGGCTTTCTATTATTTCGTGCAGTACGTACTGTCTTCGCAGATGAAGGCAGCTCACGAGTATGCCAAGCAGAAGGGCGTAATCCTGAAGGGAGACATCCCCATCGGCGTAAACAGATATAGTTGCGACGTGTGGGTGGAACCCAATTACTTCAATCTTAACGGACAGGCGGGAGCGCCGCCAGACGATTTCTCAGTTAACGGACAGAACTGGGGATTCCCCACATACAACTGGGACGAGATGCTGAAGGACGGCTGTAAGTGGTGGGTGCGCCGCTTCCAGAACATGTCGAAGTACTTCGATGCTTACCGCATTGACCACGTATTGGGATTCTTCCGCATCTGGGAGATACCCATCGACTGCGTATACGGTCTGACAGGTCAGTTTGTTCCGTCGCAGGCAATGAGTCGTGAAGAGATAATGCATTACGGGCTGAACTTCCAGGAGGAGCGCTTCACCGAGCCTTACATCACCGATTGGGTGCTCGATCGCGTCTTCCATGAGCGTGCAGACGAGGTGCGTAGCGAATACTTGGAGCGCATCGACGGCGAGCGTTATCGCATGAAGCCCGAGGTGAACACGCAGCGCAAGATAGAGGAACACTTTGCCGGCGTGACCCGACAGGAAGACCTTTGGCTGCGCGACGGACTCTATTCGCTTGTGAGCGACGTGCTCTTCGTGCGCGACCGCAACCGTGCCGATATGTTCCATCCGCGTATCTCAGCCCAGCTCGACTTCATCTATGAGTCGCTCTACGATGTAGACAAGGAGGCTTTCAATCGTCTTTACAACGACTATTATTATCGTCGCAACAATCAGTTCTGGTATCGTGAGGCTATGAAGAAACTGCCCAAGCTGGTACAGGCCACACGTATGCTCGTTTGTGCAGAGGACCTCGGCATGGTGCCCGACTGTGTTCCTTGGGTGATGGAAGAGCTGAAGATATTCAGCCTTGAGTTGCAGAGCATGCCAAAGTCGCCCACTACGCGCTTCGGACATCTCAGCCAGAACCCATACCGCTCGGTTTGCACCATATCCAGCCACGACATGCCTACGCTGCGTCAGTGGTGGGACGAGAACTATGAACGTACGCAGGACTACTATAACTCGATGCTTCATCATGAAGGACCGGCTCCGCATCCGCTGCCAGGATGGCTTGCAGAGGACATCATTGCCCGTCATCTCGACTCTCCGTCGATGCTCTGCGTGCTGAGTGTTCAGGACTGGCTCGCCATGGACGAGCGTCTGCGTCTGCCTGATGCTGACGCAGAGCGCATCAACATCCCTGCCAACCCGAAGCATTACTGGCGTTACCGCATGCACCTCAACATAGAGGATCTCATGGCTGACGACAAGTTCACGGATGAGATTAGCACGCTCATCAGTCAGGCTGGCAGATAACTCCGTATAGCAGAAAGCAATAAAACACATATAAGACAAACGTCAGAATGAAGAAGACATACATGATACTGTCTGCGCTGCTCCCTATGATGGCAGCAGCCCAGACCGTAAAGTCGCCCAACGGCAACGTGTCGCTCACCTTCTCGCTCACAGACAAGGGACAGCCCACGTACGAAATGACCTATAAGGGCAAGCAGGTGGTATGCCCCTCTCACCTCGGACTGGAGCTTGCCAAGGACAAGCACGCCTCTAAGGGCATGGAGGAGACCAATCTCATGGACGGTTTCAAGATAAAGGACACGCAGACATCCACCTTCGACGAGACTTGGCGACCCGTGTGGGGCGAGACATCAACCATCCGAAACAACTACAACGAGATGGCTGTCAACCTTCACCAGCCCTCCTCAGACCGCGACATCACCATACGTTTCCGTGTGTATGATTACGGTATGGGTCTGCGATATGAGTTTCCGCAGCAGCAAGAGCTCAACTATTTCGTGATAAAGGAGGAGCATACGCAGTTTGCTATGACCGGCGACCATACTGCTTACTGGATTCCCGGCGACTACGACACGCAGGAGTATGAATATAACATCACTCCGCTTACCGGCATCCGTGAGGTCATTGCAAAGAACCGCGAGGCATATAAGAGCAACTCGTCAACTACCGTATTCTCCGACACCGGCGTTCAGACTTCGCTGCAACTCAAGACCAAGGACGGACTCTACATTAATATACATGAGGCTGCCTGCTTGGATTATCCAACGATGCACCTCAATCTCGACGACAAGAACCTCGTGCTGGAGTCGTGGCTTACGCCTGACGCCGTGGGCAGAAAGGGATTCATCCAGACTCCTTTCAACACTCCGTGGCGAACCGTAATGGTGAGCGACGACGCACGCGACATGCTCTCTTGCAAGCTCACTCTCAACCTTAACGAGCCATGTAAGATAGAGGACACCTCATGGATTCATCCCACAAAGTACTGCGGCGTGTGGTGGAACATGATTGTCGGAACAAAGACATGGAGCTATACCAACGATTTGCCGTCGGTTCGTCTCGGCGTTACCGACTACGCTAAGTGCAAGCCCAACGGCACGCACGGTGCCACTAACGAGGAGGTGAAGCGCTACATCGACTTCGCTGCAAAGAACGGTTTGCAGGAAGTGCTGGTGGAAGGATGGAACGAAGGATGGGAAGACTGGTTCGGTCATCAGAAGCTTGACGTCTTCGACTTCGTCACTCCTTACCCCGACTTCGACATTAAGATGCTCAACGACTATGCCCACTCCAAGGGCGTGAAGCTGATGATGCACCACGAGACCTCCTCCGCAGCTCTCAATTACGAGCGCCACTTGGAGGATGCTTTCCGTCTGATGAACAAGTATGGCTATGACGCCGTGAAGACCGGCTACGTGGGCGACATCATTCCGCGAGGCGAATACCACTACAGCCAGCTTATGAACAATCACTATCAGCGCGTCGTTGAGACAGCTGCCAAGCATCACATCATGGTGAATGCGCACGAGGCAACACGTCCGACCGGCATCTGCCGCACATGGCCTAACCTTGTTGGCAATGAGAGTGCACGCGGAACAGAGTATGAGGCATTCGGCGGTAACGTGGCTTACCATACTGTGATGCTGCCGTTCACCCGTCTGCAGGGTGGTCCGATGGACTATACGCCCGGCATCTTCGAGACACGTCTCTCTGACTGGAGCCAGAATAAGAGCTTCGTCCACACCACACTCTGCGGACAGCTCTCGCTCTATCTTGTTATGTACAGCCCGCTGCAGATGGCTGCCGACCTGCCCGAACACTATGAGAAGTATGACGATGCTTTCCAGTTTATCCGCGACGTGGCTTGTGACTGGGACGACTCGAAGTATCTGGAGGCAGAGCCAGCCAAATACATCACCGTGGCACGCAAGGCCAAGGGAACAGACAACTGGTTCGTGGGTGGCAAGACAGGCGAAGAGGCTCGCACGGCTGTGGTACGCCTCAACTTCCTCGACAAGGGTCGCAAGTATGACTGCGCCATCTATCAGGACGCCAAGGACGCCGACTATGAGCACAATCCGAAGGCTTACCAGATTCTGCACAAGATCGTCAAGAAGGGCGATGTATTGAAGATAAAGGAGGCACGTGGCGGTGGTTTCGCTGTGTCGCTTATTGCTAAATAACAACAATACGTACGCTACTGACATGAAAAAGAATTATATGTTCTCGGCATTTCTTGCCGCAATGATTACGTTAAACGTAAATGCTCAGGGGCGCTTTGACGAGATGGAATACGGTAAGACAAAGACCGTATTCCGCCTCAATGCGGCTTCCCTCCCGAAAGTGCGCATCTATAAGGCTGGACAGGGTGGCAAACCCGTCAAGACTGTCAAGATGCGTGCCATAGGCGACAACCGCTGGGAGGCTACCGTAAAGGGCGACCTTAGTGGCATGTTCTATACTTTCGATATAGGCAAGGGCGAGTGTCCCGGCACGTTTGCCAAGGCTGTAGGCGTCAACGGCAACCGTGGTGCCATCATCAACATGGCTGATACCGACCCCGTGGGATGGGCTGACGACCGCCGTCCGGCTATTGCGTCGCCTGCCGACCTCGTGATTTACGAGCTTCACATGCGCGACTTCTCCATCAGTCCCACTTCGGGCATGCAGCATCGTGGCAAGTATCTGGCTCTGACAGAGCCTCGCGCCATCGACTATCTGAAGCGTCTCGGCGTCAACGCCATCCATTTCCAGCCGCTGTTCGATTTCGCTTCGGTGGACGAGACGCAGCTCCAGCGCCCGCAATTCAATTGGGGCTACGATCCTAAGAACTATAATGTGCCCGAGGGAAGCTATTCCACCGACCCTTATCGTCCTGAGGTGCGCATCCGTGAGTTCAAGGAAATGGTGCAGGCGCTCCACAAGGCTGGCATCCGTGTCATCTTCGACGCCGTATATAACCATACGTTCGACATTGACGGAAGCAACTTCCAGCGCACTTATCCCGACTATTACTATCGCAAGACAGCCGACGGACGTTATTCCGACGGTTCGGGTTGCGGCAACGAGACGGCTTCAGAACGTCCGCTGATGCGCGAATATATGATAGAGAGCGTCAAGTATTGGATAAACGAATTCCACATTGACGGATTCCGCTTCGACCTAATGGGCGTCCATGATATCGAGACGATGAACCAGATACGTGCTGCCGTGGACGAGATTGACCCCTCGATATATATATATGGTGAGGGTTGGAGCGCAGGAACGTGTGCCTATCCGCAAGACCAGCTTGCCATTAAAGCCAACACACCCCGTCTGAACGGCATCGGAGCTTTCAGCGATGACATGCGTGACGCACTTCGCGGACCGTTCTCCGACGACACGAAGGGCGCTTTCCTTGCCGGAATAAAGGGCGAGGAGGAGAGCCTGAAGTTTGGCATCGTGGGTGGCATCGCCCACAATCAGGTGGATATGACACGCGTCAACTACGACCGTAAGCCGTGGACCAACAATCCTACACAGCAGATCAGCTACGTTAGCTGTCACGACGACATGTGCCTTGTGGATCGTCTCAAGGCGAGCATTCCCGGTCAGAAGGACGCGTCGAGGTCAGAAGCTGACCGTATGGCAGAGCTTATCCGCCTCGACCTGCTGGCTCAGACAGCCATCTTCACGTCGCAGGGAGTGCCATTTATGCTTGCTGGCGAGGAGATGCTCCGCGACAAGAAGGGCGTGCATAACAGCTTTTCGTCGCCAGACAGCATCAACGAGTTCCACTGGGACAACCTCAAGCAGTATCCCCAGGTGTTCGAGTATTATCGTGGCTTGATAAGTCTTCGCAAGAATCATCCCGCTTTCCGCCTCGCCAATGCCGACGCAGTAAGGAAGCATCTGGAGTTTATTGCCACCGACGACTGCCTTGTGGCGTTCCGTCTGAAGAACCTTGAGGGCATCGACTCATGGAAGGACATCATCGTCATTCTCAACGCCAACAAGGAAGCCAAGCTGGTCAACGTACCCGAAGGCGAATACACGGTGGCTTGCTGCAACGGCGTCATCAATGAGGAAGGCATCGGAATGCCGTTCGAAGGCAAGGAGGTGCTGGCAGACGAGCAGTCGGCGCTGATACTATACAGAAAGTAAGAACCATAATATAAAAAAAGATAATGAAGAAAAAACTGGTATCATTAATAATGCTTATGGGTGCTATGAGCTTGAACGCAGCAGTAAAGGTGGACCGCATCGAACCCACCAACTGGTATGTCGGCATGAAGGACGCGTCGCTCCAGCTGATGGTTTACGGCAAGGACGTGCGTGACGCGGACGTGGAGGTCAACTATCCCGGTGTGCGCATCGACTCTATCGCACGTCTCGACTCGCCCAACTATCTCTTCCTCTATCTCAACCTTGAGGGCGCGAAGGCGGGCGAGATGACGCTCAGCTTCAAGCAGGGCAAGCAGACTAAGAAGGTGAAGTACGAGCTGAAAGACCGCGCTATGGCGGGCGACAAGCGTATGGGATTCACCAATGAGGATGTGCTTTACATGCTCATGCCCGACCGCTTCGCCAACGGCAATCCCAAGAACGACGCCTTCAAGACCATGCGCGACAAGACCTGCGACCGCACGGCTCCGAGTCTGCGTCATGGCGGTGACCTTGAGGGAATACGCCAGCACCTCGACTATTTCACAGACCTTGGCGTAACGGCGCTGTGGTTTACGCCCGTACTGGAGAACGACAGTCCCAGCAATGGCACCAACTCGTCTTACCATGGCTACGCCACAACGGACTATTATCGCGTGGATCCGCGCTTCGGCACCAACGACGAGTATAAGCGTCTCGTGGATGAGGCTCATGCTAAGGGACTGAAGGTGGTGATGGACATGATTTTCAATCATTGCGGTTTCGACCATCCTTGGGTGGCAGACATGCCGTCGAAGGACTGGTTTAACACTTCAGAATGGCTCCTTCCTGAATATCAGACCGAGGAGCATCAGAAGAAGATGGACACGATGGACGGCAACGCCAAGGTGAACGACAAGTATCTGCAGACCAGCTATAAGCTCACGCCGGTGCTCGATCCGTATGCCAGCAAGGTGGACTTGCGTGAGACGGTGGACGGATGGTTCGTGCCGACGATGCCCGACCTCAACCAGCGCAATCCGCACGTCATGAAGTATCTGATTCAGAACAGCGAGTGGTGGATTGAGACTGTCGGCATTGACGGCATCCGCATGGACACTTATCCCTACGCTGACCGCGACGGCATGGCGCTCTGGATGAAGACGCTCGACAAGGAATATCCCAACTTCAACACCGTGGGCGAGACGTGGGTGACGGAGCCTGCCTATACTGCCGCCTGGCAAAAGGACAGCAAGCTCTCCGAGAAGAACAGCTATCTGAAGACCGTCATGGACTTCGCCTTCTTCGACCGCATCAATCAGGCTAAGCATGAGGAGACTGACGACTGGTGGAACGGCATGAACCGCATATACAACGTCCTTTGCTATGACTATCTTTATCCGAACCCCAAGAGCGTGATGGCGTTCATTGAGAACCATGACACCGACCGCTTCTTAGGCGAGGGCAAGGACACGCTGGCGCTGAAGCAGGCATTGGCGCTGCTGCTGACCGTAAACCGCATCCCGCAGCTCTATTACGGCACGGAGATTCTGATGAACGGCACGAAGTCTGTCACAGACGGCTACGTGCGTAAGGACTTCCCCGGCGGATGGGCTGGCGATGCCCGTAACGCCTTCACGGCAAAGGGACGCACCAAGGCACAGAACGATATGTTCGGTTGGATAAGCCGTCTGCTGCATTGGCGTCAGGGTAACGACGTGATAACAAAAGGCAGCCAGACCCAGTTCTGCACGCAACACGGCGTTTACGTGGTGGCGCGTCAGTATAATGGCAAGAGCGTCATGACAGTCATCAACGGCAGAAACGCTGCAGCCGAACTCGACGTAAAGCGTTATGCCGAGATAATCGGCAATGCCGAGAAAGCCGTGGATGTCACAACGGGCAGAAACGTAGTGATAAGCCATAACGTAAAGCTCAGTCCGCGCCAGACAATGGTGTTGGAATTCTAACATACATAGACAAGTTCTCCCACAGATTACGCTGATAGTCACAGATGTTCTTTAATTATTTTTTTTATTTGTAGTTATTAATTGGCTTCGCCACAACAAATTATAAATACCAATTAATAATCTCAAAATAATGAAATCTGTACGCATCAGCGAAATCTGTGGGAGATATTTCCGAAACCTGTATTTCGAAAACAAACAAGCAGAAATTAGAGCTATTGCCAATGAAAATACAGTATTAATCATCTGTCTTGCCATGCAAATATCGTACTGGCGGTAAAAACCTGTTACAAAATAAAAATCAATTATAGAGAATCAAAAAGCTGTTTTTATGGTTTTTTCCAGCATCAAAGCCACTCTCGATGACCATCAAAAAGCCACATAGACCCCATCGTGCCGCTTTTACAGTCTAAAAGCGTTACTATTGCAAGGCAATACTTGAACTATTGGGCGGTAAAAGTGGCGCTATGACACCTTAAAAGTGCCACTTTTACACCCCGTTTGTTTACGCACTTTTTTTGTAAAACACATAACTGACTGTCTATTAGCGACATAGCATCAAACGCTCAAAACTAAAGAATTTCACACCAAAGATTTCTTAGTGCGTTCAACTCATAGTATTGAGCATCAGAAATGCAAATATTGTCTTCGGCGGGACCGCCGATGTCTACTTTTGACATATCTTTTCTTTACTTTTGCGGCAGATAATAAAAAGGAACGAATGAGAAATATGGAAAAGCTTGAAGATACATCATAGACAGGAAAAGTTAGAGGAATCCGCAAGATTTCTTCCGAAAAGTTTGGCAGTTAACCGGATTTTTCCCACTTTTGTAGTCGCTATGCGACAGAGCAGGTGAAAGTCCTCGCTTGAAGTCGCCATAAAGCAGAAGCAAGATATTCTTGTGGACACGGACAAGCAAATAGTTCTGTAAGTTGAAATCTGGTAAATTGAAACGTAGAAAGAACACAATTTGTTTGAGCGAGTCCGCACCAGTATATGGTGTGGATTCCTCTTTCATATTTTCTTTTCTACGGGTTTTACCAGAGCCTTACTTACAAGAAAGTGTTGGGAGAAGGAATTCACGCCATTCTTTTTTCGCTTATGAACCATTATGGACTTGTACAGCTCACTACTTTCCTCTATCTTTGCCCTTTGACAGGAAATGCCGCCAGTCGGCATGACAAGAAAAATAAGAACCTATAAACAAATTACTATGAGTAAGGTATTCCAAGTAAAACCTAAACGTATCAAACGTACAAACGGCACCGTCATCACACCGGAAATGGTTGTGACAGTGACAACCCAGCAGCACACCACCACCCCCTTCTACAATGGAGCCAAGGAACTGCAGGAGGCATACATGCGCCTCTACGCTTTCGACTATAAGAAGGCATGCTGCAATCAGAATGACTTTGAGTTTGTGAAGTTGGACTAAAAATTATATAGTGTTTTTCTGAAAAAAAAGAGTCATGGAAAATAATCACATATATACAGAATTCATGTCAAACAAACTGCTGTTTAAGCCGTTTGTTTCATGGCCCGATTGTGTACACTTGGGATTAAACAATGTAGATGCTATTTCGAATAAACTTCTTAATGAGATTACATTAAGAAGATACGAACATCTGTTATGGGTGTCTCGTCATAAAGCAAATTGGAAGGCTAAAGACGATGATGTGAAAACCCCTTCTGGTTGTATAATCACAGATCAACGCATTTGCTATTTCAATTTGAATGATAAGAAAAAAAGCTTTAGTGTAGAGTGGGGTGAGGTTGCTGCAATTAAGCACATGATGAATAGTTTCTATATTCAAAAGTCTTTAGCTACTACATCCTATGACTTGAAGATTAGCGACTACGCATTGTTCGACAAGAAAGTTGAAAACTCAAGTCCGGTTATTGCGTTCTTAACTGGTATTGCAGGTAATACATCTAATGGAAATTACGCATCTAAAAAAGAGATTTCTTCAAATGTAGAATTGTCTACTAATGAGAAGCAAGCAGCCAAAGAACAATTAATTCCCGAAATTGTAGAAGAACTTAAGCAATTTCCCAACAGAGATGAACGAGTCGTTCAGAATAATGAGGAACCCAAAGAGAATAAAGTAGTTAGAAGATCTTTTTTATAATATAAAAATGGAACATATTGAATTTTTAAAAGAAGTGGCTCAGGAACTTGGCCAGCAAAATATCTTGAATAGTTTAAATGCTATTCAGGAACGAGCATCTCAGCAAAATGCAAATTTGTTGATACCATTGGTAGGTGAGTTCAGTTCTGGTAAGACAACGTTATTGAACGCTCTTACAGATAGCAAAAAACTTGAAACAGCAACAAAACCGACAACTGCTACAATTTATGAAATCCATTTTGGATGTAATAAGTGTGAGGCAAATGTTGTCCTGTCAGATGGACAAGTCGCTCATTTTGATGATTTGGGAGAACTTAAAAATGACCAGCTCTCAGATGCACAAATTGTGACAGTATTCGATACATCAACGAAAGTTCCATCATCAACCATTTTGGTTGATACTCCGGGATTGTCTTCTCCTGTTGTAAAACATCGTCAGGTGTTAGTTGACTTTTTGCCGTCTGCCGATGCCATCTTGTTGGTCGTTGATATTAATCAGCAGGTAACTCGTTCGTTGACAGACTTCATAGATATGATAAAGCTGTCAAAGCGTCCTGTTTATATTGTATTGACAAAGTCTGATACAAAATCTGTATCTGAGATAGAGGCTGCAAAGCAGTATATTGCTGATAACTGTAAGTTGCCTGTACAGAGGTAGGTTGTTGTCAGTGCTGCCAAAGACAATATTTCGGAATTGTATGCTCTTTTAGAGACAATACAAAAGTCAAAGAATGAGATTTTAGCAAAAGTTGACGGTCAGCGTATCAAGGATTTAGCTCAAATACTTGTAAATCGCATAGATGAGATGTTGACGGCTTCTTCTTCGGACGAGAATCTTGACATGGAGATTAGACGTCAGCAACTTGATTTGGATAAAATCAAGAGAAATATCAATAGATTGATAGACTCTATGGCGAGTGATATTAGTGAGGATGGAACTAAGATATCACGCAGGTTTGAAGATTCTATGTATGAAAAGTTAGGTGCTCTTGTTGCTGGTGGTAGTGCAAATATGGACAATGATGCTCTTTCTGTTATAAATAATACCGCTTCATTGCTGTTGTCGGAATATAAGAATAACATTATGGGTATTTTGAAGTCAAAGGTACAAAGCGCACAAGGATCTGACAGCGAAATCCCCGTTGAGTCATTGATGTCTATAGATCTGTCTGGAATCCAAATTTCAGGGCTGAGTTATGATCTTGATTTGAATTCAATGGGACATGAGTATGACGGCATGATTAAAACAGGTGTCATTGCTGTTGCTGCTGTTGCTGCTGTTGCTGCAACTGTTGCTACAGCAGGAGCAGCGGGTGCAGCAGGAGCAGCGGGTGCAGCGGGTGCAGCAGGAACAGCGGGTACGGCAGGAGCAGCGAGTGCTGCAGGTACTGTTGCAACAACTGTTGCCGCATCTAAGGCTGTAGATATTGTAGATACTGCAACCGATGTTGGTAGTATCATATATACACGCAAGATGATGAAACGTATTGCCAAGACAGAGGAGTTTGCTGGTAAAGCTGTTGATAAGTATAATAAGATAGAGAAGGCAGATGAGAAAGGCATTCTTTCTTCTATGGTTGGCTTTGCCACGGAGAGATTGCTTTCTAAACCACAACGTGTAAGAGCTGTCAGAAATTATGTTGATGGTACTTTGGCGCCTGAATTCAAGTCTCAAATGGAGAACTTGAGCCAGAGTGTTGTGAACATGGTTAGAGGTGGTTTACAGAATGATGCATCCGAAATGATAGCACAGAAGACTGCAATGTTGAATGAACTTAAAGAGCAATGTTTGGAGCATAAGGCTGAGTTTGCTCGTAGAAAAGAAACTCTGAAGCAATACAAGGAAAAATTATCAACAATTTAATAATATGGATATGATAGAAATTTTAGGTGCATTGGTCGTCGGTGGTGTTACTGGCGCTATTGCAAAAGACAAACTTATAGGTAATCCACAGTTGCAAGCTAAGATTCGTGAGCTTGAGGGTATTTACAAAGAAAACAACAACC
>ERZ507784.169-NODE-169-length-17945-cov-4.51895_pt1 | contig 17945 bp, 17 predicted proteins | sample MGYA00512662_ERZ507784 | MGnify/ENA metagenome assembly ERZ507784
TCCTGCCAACGCACCGTAACCCTGAAACCAGAGAGATGAGACGGGGATACTCCTCGCCTTGCGCTGCATTCTGGAGTAATGCATGACTGCTGTAAGCCAAACCGAAACACGATCTTCTGCCAATTTTTCGCTCTTCCGCATCGCTTTTGCGGTTTTTCTCACCTACATGACCGTAGGTTTACCGTTGCCGGTTATCCCGCTGTTTGTTCATCATGAACTGGGCTATGGCAACACTATGGTCGGCATTGCCGTCGGGATTCAGTTTCTGGCTACGGTGCTGACGCGTGGTTACGCCGGGCGACTGGCCGATCAATATGGCGCAAAACGTTCGGCGCTTCAGGGGATGTTAGCTTGTGGTCTGGCGGGGGGCGCGTTGCTGCTGGCGGCGATTTTGCCCGTCCCCGCACCGTTCAAATTTGCTCTGTTGGTCGTCGGGCGTTTGATTCTTGGCTTTGGTGAAAGCCAGTTACTGACGGGCGCTCTGACCTGGGGATTAGGCATCGTTGGGCCAAAACATTCCGGCAAAGTGATGTCATGGAACGGAATGGCTATTTACGGTGCCCTCGCTGTTGGTGCGCCGCTTGGCCTGTTGATTCATAGCCATTACGGTTTTGCCGCACTGGCGCTCACCACAATGGCATTACCCTTACTGGCGTGGGCCTGTAACGGCACAGTGCGCAAAGTACCGGCCCTGGCGGGGGAACGTCCATCGCTGTGGAGCGTTGTCGGGCTTATCTGGAAACCAGGGTTAGGTCTGGCACTACAAGGCGTTGGTTTTGCGGTTATCGGGACTTTCGTTTCGCTCTACTTTGCCAGCAAAGGATGGGCGATGGCGGGCTTTACTCTTACCGCGTTTGGCGGCGCATTTGTCGTGATGCGCGTCATGTTTGGCTGGATGCCGGACCGTTTTGGCGGCGTGAAAGTGGCGATCGTCTCTCTGCTTGTAGAAACGGTGGGCTTGTTGCTGCTCTGGCAAGCCCCAGGGGCGTGGGTCGCATTAGCGGGCGCGGCGTTAACTGGAGCCGGATGTTCGCTTATCTTTCCTGCGCTGGGCGTGGAGGTGGTTAAACGCGTCCCCTCACACGTTCGCGGCACCGCACTGGGCGGTTACGCCGCGTTTCAGGATATCGCCCTCGGCGTCTCCGGGCCGCTTGCGGGAATGCTGGCGACCATGTTTGGTTACTCTTCGGTATTTCTTGCCGGGGCGATCTCTGCGGTGCTGGGAATTATTGTCACGATACTGTCGTTTCGTCGGGGTTAACGAACCAGCCAGACCAGCATCAGGATAATCGCGACTAACAGTATCCACAGCGCGGGACGCGTTGCCATATTTTGCAACGTGTCCATCATCGGTGGAAAAGGATTAAGCAGCGGTTGCATATCACGCGGCTCAATCCCTTTAACCCGCCGTTGATAAAGCTGGTTAAGAATATCCTCGGCCTGGGCAGAAGAAAGCGATGATTGCGCAGAAAGGCCATATTTTTGCTGGATATATGCCGATAACGCCGCCAGTTCACTGGCATCTAAAGGTTGTTTCAGCGCCATCTGTAGTGATTCAAGCGTCGGCGTATTTTGCTGGCTTAGCGTCTGACGCGCCTGTAGCCAGGTCACCAGATGGTTAAACAGTTTCGCTGGAATTAACTCGCCATCTTTCACCCCGGAAAGTTCCAGCATCGATTGCCAGATCTGTTTGCTGGGTTCCCCCGTTGCTGCCGCAAGTTTGGTCACCAGCTGTTTGAGCGCATTGTGCTCCGCCGGTAATAAAGGACGGTCGGTCGCCTCGCGCTGCTGTGGTTGCGGAATAACCATCTTCCCTTCCTGCAACAGGGTGAGAATGGTTTTTAATTGCTCCGGTGAGAGCTGATTCAGCGGCGTCTGACCAAAGTTATGACGGATATAATCCGTGACCGCCTGACGATTATTCCCCAGACGTAAATACTCCCCTAATTGCGCTAAAAGCTGGCGGGCAGAATGGCTTTTCTGCGCGGCCAACAGACGTTGCGCCAGATTATGCTCAGCGGCAGGGAAGTGACGCGAAAGCAGCGGTGAATCTCCCGACAGACCAATATCGTGCCTGATACCCGCCCACAGTTCTGCTCTTTGTTGTTGCGTCAGTGAGGTCACTTTCGTCATTAAGCTTTCCAGCGAAGTACGTTGCTGACTGGATAAAGGCTGATTGCCCGCGCCAGACGGCAGGTTATCTCCCTGACCTGGTGGTTGCCCAGGAGGAGGGCCGGAAATAGGTTGTATCATTACGTATCCTTATACCTGAAATCTTCGCAAGTATGCCTGGCCGCGAGATTATGGCACACTTGTCTGGTTAACTCTCGTCTCATACAGGTAACACAAACGTGAAAATCCTTGTTGATGAAAAAAATGATGACTTAATTTATTGATGTAAAAGGATTTATGTCAGCGCGTGTCCACGCAGTGACCACATTTTCGAGTTACAGATAACACAAAGCCCGTTTTCACGGGCTTTGTGTTATCTGTGATTGTGGCTAAGCCACATGATTTAATACTATTTCCAGTTACAAGCAGCTTGAAGCGGTTTTAGCGCGTTTGACAGGCCGTTTAAATTGAAAGTTGCACTTACGGGGCTCTCATTATAAGGCGTTATTTTTGTATACATTTTGCTTGAGTTGGCTAGTTTTCGGATGAAATCAATGTCATTACCTTTATAAAAAACAGCCTTTGTATCTGTAGATACTAGCCAGTTTCGCTCAACTGCTTTCTGTTTATCAAGGCGATAAAGCATGCTGGTTTGTTCAAGGCCTAAATATACATCCCAACTAAGAAATACTTCGGTTTTCTTTTCTCGGCAAGCTATAAAAAGAGTAGGAGTAACCGCTTCTCCAAATGGAGTTCTGATATAATCATCACTTTCTAACGATAAAATTACATTTTTCGAATCATCAATTGGCGATGTAGTAATGGATGTGTGCCATTTTCCTACATCTGTGGCTTTCTCTAATTTTGATTCAGCTTGAGCGATTTTATCCTGTGGGAATAGTTTATCGTAGCAGTTTAGTCTGGCTTCTTTATCATTTTCTGCACGACATTTAGATATCTCAGAAAGATTTGGTTGCTGAGCCTCTGTTGTTACTGGCTTTTCCGTTTTAGATTTTGAGTTTACAGATGGAGTAAATGTTGGAGAAAAGAAACGATCATAACAAGATAAACGTCTATCATCATCTTTCTCATCAGGGCATTGATCTCTGCTTTCGAATTTTTCAGCAACTTTCGTTCGAGTCGGTTGTATTGACTTATCGTAACAAGAAAGTCTGTCTTTATTATTTTCTATTGCTCGGCACTGAAGTACTGCATTGAAGTTCTTATGTTCAGTTGCTGCGTGAACAGGCAGTACACTAATTGATATAAATGATGCACCTATAGAAAAAATTATATTTTTCATTTTATTATCCCTTTGGTTTAGTAAGAAATACTAAAATTCCGATAATGATATCGCCAATAACCCATAAGCTTCCAATGGTAATTAAACCTAAGCCTGTACCAATAACTGCACCGGCTTTTTCGGCATCGGATGTGGCATTATTTATTATTTCACTAGTGCCTCCTATTCCAACTAAAAGCGTATAGATCATAAAAATATTAAATAATATAAAAACCCACTTAATGATCCGTCCAAAAAATGAACGCTTAAGTTTTTGCAGTTGTTTACCACAAGCAGGGCAATACAATGCTGAATCGCTCACCTCTTTCTGGCATTCAGGACATTTGATTAATGCCATGTAATCCGCCTCCTTTGGATTAATACGAGTTGATATTTGTTACAAAACATTTTGATTTTATCAGATTTATTTTTATTGATAAGTGTCAATTGATTAGCTGGTATAGAGTGAGGCATATAGAAGGGCTGGTCTGTATCAGTATGTGATGCAAAAATCCCACAGTTTCATGGAATTTTTGCATTTAGAGCTGTGAGATAGGGTGCCTTATCGACCTTACCCTAGCAACCGATTGACGGGGGATTACTCCCCCGTCGCGGTTTCCTTACTGCTTACACTGTAAGAACGCCGCAAACTCCGCTCCCCAAAAGCTCATCCGTATTTCACACAGCGAACCGTGCAGCATCCAGATGATGAGGATTACCGTCACGCAGAACGTGATGGCCGTAAGCGATTTTTGCGACATAGCGCTTGCTCCTTTGTTGGAGAGGCGCTAACCTATCACTTGCTTAAGGTAGATATGTTAGGGCCTCGGTTAAACAGAAATGTTTTCCGGGGCCTTTCCACATCTGGCCTTCGGGTATTCCCTCCGACCATCAGCCGAAAGGCACCCGCGCGTAATCTATCGCTTTTTTGTTACTCCGGCAATTCTGCCTGTTAATTCTGAGATAAAGGCAAACTCATCTGATTGTTTCCCCTGTGTGAAGCTGGCAGCTCATGCCACGGGATACCTTCTGAAGAGTGAACACCGGAGGCGTGTTTTGATGTGAATTTATGGAAAGCTTCCAGTGTTGAGAAGCATACGCCGCATTCCAGGTTGTTACACTGGTAATACTTTTGCCGCACGGTGTTTGAATCATTTTCCGGACGACTGGTGCGGATACGGGCAGATGCGCCACAAAGCGGACAACGGAACATAGCGACCTCCCTTAACGTGGTGCTGCTGCTATTCTAAGTTGCTCACTCTGTTTCTGCTATCCATTCCGGGATTTTTGCCTCAAGCTCAAGCTGCGTGGTAAAGCCGCTGTTATCGATGGTGTGCTCGGCTTTTGCAATAATCCAGTCCTGATTATCAATCTCGCTTTTAAATCCTGTTACCGTGCCATGCATTTCGGGGTAGAGTTCTGCACGACCACGTGCCAGCGTGATGGAGAATGATGCGGCTTCGCGTTGTAGCTGCTGCCACTTTGCCGCCGCTGCGCGTCTTGCTGCCTGCTCGTTCTGATAAGTCTTGCGTAACACAAACACATTGCCTTCCGCGCCTTCCATATAATCACCTTCACGGCTGCTGCTTTTCTCCTTTTTGGGTTTTGGCGGTTTGCGGCGTTTCACGCTGACTTTTTTCTTTTTCCCGTAATTAAGATCAAGCCAGTAAGCGCGTACCCCCGTATACGCCTCGCGGTCAGCAATGCGGAACTGATGGCGATCGCCACTGCTGCGCGTGATGGCGAACGATGGCAACGGCTGGCCCTGTGCGTTCACGCCACCGCCTGGCATAATGAATAACAGATTACCGCTTTTTACCGTGGTGATTGCGCCCAGCATTTCCGCCATGCGCGTAAGGAAGGACATGTCGCTTTCTTCGGTCTGGTCGGCGTGGTCGATTTCGATATCCATCAGCATTTCGCTGATTTGCGGTTTCAGACCATACCGATGAGCGATGGCGGATACCACACGCTCAATGGTCACATCATGCCAGGACACCTCACGTTTAACGTTAAATTCATCCCGAAAATCTGCGCTTCTGGCTGAAACAGTCAGCCTGTCCGGCGGTCCTTCGTGAGCGATTTCATCAACAATGTAAGTGCCTTTTTCTGTCAGCGGTTCTCCTTTCCAGCCAATGAGAACCGTCAGGTGCGCGCCCCGTGGCGGTAGCTGCAACTGACCATCTGCATCATCCAGCATGATGGTGAGCTGGTCCGCCTCAAATCCCCGGTTGTCGGTCAGTGACAGGCTCATCAGGCGCTCTGCCACGCCTGACAGCGTTTTACCCTCCGCGAGAATATCAAAATCCGGCATTTTCACGGGGTCTGTGCCCTGACTGAGCAATTGCATGGTGGTGTCGGTCATCTGTTCCCTCCCTGTGCGGCATGGTCGCATGTGCGTGCGGAGGGGGTTACTGCTTTTTGTTGTCGCCGGGTCGGGAGAACGGCGCAGGGGTGAGATTACGCGCGTGGTGGGTGATGATTGTTGCCGAATCATTTAACGGATACAAGGGGCTGAAGCTATGAGTGAAACTCGTTTTCATGGTGCCCGTGTTACGGAAAATACCGACCTGGTAACAGCGATTAACGATGTTGATTCCAGCGTTATCGGTATCGTGGCAACGGCGGATGATGCGGACGCGAAGCTGTTCCCGCTGAACAAGCCCACACTGCTGACCCGCGTCAATGACGTGCTGGGAAAATGCGGGACAACGGGGACGCTTTATCGTGCGCTTAAGGCCATTGCAGACCAGGTGAGCACAAAGGTGATCGTCGTTCGCGTGGCTGAACACAAAGAAGAAGACGGAAAGACGCAGGATCAACTGGTTATCGGTGGTTCTGAATCTGACGGCAGCTATACGGGGATGTATGCGCTGCTTGTTGCAGAGCAGGATGAAAGCATCGGATACCGTCCGCGTATTCTGGCCGCGCCGGAGCTGGACACGGAGGCGGTAACAAAATCCCTGTGCGTGATTGCGGGTAAACTGCGCGCGTTTGTGTATGCCTCATGTCACGGCTGTAACACGATGGCTGAGGCGATTACCTACCGCCAGAAATTCAACGAACGTGAGGTGATGCTCTTATGGCCGGACTTCATCGCCTACAACCCGAAAAGTGGCAAAAACGAAACGTTCCCCGCGCCTGCCTATGCGTGCGGCCTTCGTGCGTACATTGACCATGAGCAGGGATGGCACAAATCACTGTCCAACGTTCCGGTTAAAAATGTGCTGGGGATGTCGAGGCATGTGTTCTGGTCGTTGCAGGCCGAAGACAGCGATGCCAACAGCCTCAACAACAAAGAAATCACGACCATTATTCGTCGCAACGGGTTCCGCTTCTGGGGCAACCGCACACCGGAAACGAACGCCTACATCTTTGAGGTGTATACCCGAACCGCACAGGTGCTGGCTGATTCAATTGCAGAAGCGCAGTTTGAAACCATCGACAGTCCACTGACGCCTGCGAACGTGAAGGATGTTATCAGTGCCATCAGGGCAAAACTGGATTCACTGGTTACTGCCGGGAAACTGATTGGCGCGGAGTGCTGGTATGACGTGGTGGATAACAGCACCACGGATTTACGTCAGGGACGTGTGCGTATTCGCTACAAATATACGCCCGTTCCGCCACTGGAAGACATGGAGCTTTACCAGACGTTTACTGATGAATACTTTGAACCCGCATTTGCGGTGCTGGGAGGTGCCTGATGGCTGTGCCAAAACATCTTCGCTTTTTTACGCTGTTTGTGGATGGTGAAAACGAAGTGGGTAAGGTGACGTCCGTCACTCTGCCCAAACTGACGCGCAAAACCGACAGCTACCGGGGGGGCGGCATGATGGGTGCGGTAAGTATTGATCTCGGTCTGGACGACTCCGCGCTTGATGCGAGCTTTGTCATGGGGGGCGCAGTTCGTGAGCTGTTCCTTAAGTATGGCGGCACGATTGACGGCACGCTGCTGCGTTTTGCGGGTGAATACTACACCGATGCAGAAAGCGACCTGTATGAAGTCGAAATGCGCGGACGTGTGACGGAAATTGATATGGGGGAAGCCAAACAGGGCGAAGCCACATCACACACTTACGCCATTAAAAACACCTACTACAAGCTGAGTGTTAACGATCGCCCGTTGTGGGAGATTGACCTGCTGAACTTCATTTACCGGAAGGACGGCAAGGACATTGTGCCCGATCGCATCCGTTCCGCGCTTAGGCTTGGCTGATAAGTAATATGCAGGCGGCGCAGTGCGTCGCCTCTGATTGAAAGGAGTTTCCTGATGAAAGAGACGAAAAACATCGATAACGAAAACACGGTCGTTGCTGACACTGTGAAAGAAACCAGTGAGCGTGGCGTAAAACTTACCCAACCAATTGAGCGAGGCGGCGAAAAAATCACGTATGTGGAGATTACCGGAGCTATTGAGCAGGCTGGATCTCTGCGAGATTTGTCGCTGTCTGATGTGCTGAATCTGAAAGCGGAATCCATGTTTACGCTGCTGTCACGCGTGACATCACCGCGACTGGATGAAGTGACGATCAAAAAAATGGCATCCCGTGACTTTATTCAGTTATGTGTGGTTGCCGTAAATTTTTTGAGCGGTGCGGACTCTGGCGGGAAGAACGAACAGGCGACGGAAGCCTGATCACGGTTGTGTGCTTTGAGTACATAGAAGACTTTGTGGCGGATATTGCCGCCATTTTTAACTGGTCGCCCGCCGAAATCTTCATGATGACGCCCGGCGAAGTGGTTAGCTGGCGTGAGCGGGCGGCACTTCGCAGCGGGAATGCAGACAATGAAGACTCTTGATATCCGGGTCGCTTTCAGCGCCGTTGACAGGCTGACCCGGCCTGCCGAAAACGCCCGCCGCCTGATGAGGCAGTTTGGTGACTCCATCCAGCGAACGCAGGGGGCGATCAAAAATCTCGAGCGTCAGGCGCGTTCATTTGAGCGCGCCCGCGACGCTGTCAGTAAAGCGGATGCGGGTATCGTGAAAGCACGACGCCAGCTTAACGCCCTTAATCAGTTACAACGCACGGGTACAGTGCTCAGCGAAAAACAACAAAAGCTGATGCAGCAGTTAAGCACCCGGCTTGAACGCCTGAATGAATCGCGCACACGGGAAATTCAGAAAATGCGGGAACTTGGCGGAGAGCTGAAACGCCACGGCATTTCCCTGACAGGCAGCGATAACACCATCCAGCAGGCCATCAGACGCACCGAACAGTACAACAACCAGCTTGAACGCGAACGGCAGGCGCTTGCGCGTGTAACGCGGGCGCGTGAGCGGTATTCGCGCGTGCAGGAAACAGCGGGAAAACTGAAAACAGGTGGTGCGCTGGCAATTGGTGCTGCAGCGGCTGGCGGCTATGCTGCCGGGCGTTTTTTGCAGCCTGCGATCGGGTTCGGCAAAGAGATGTCCCGCGTTCAGGCACTGACGCGAATCGACAAAAACAGCCCGCAGTTTAAGGCGCTGCGTGAGCAGGCGTTAAAACTTGGCTCTGAAACGCAGTTCACCGCTGGAGATGCCGCCAGTGGACAGGCATTTCTTGCAATGGCTGGCTTCACACCACAGGCCATTCAGGCTGCGCTTCCCGGTGTACTGAGCATGGCAACGGCTGGCGGTATGGATCTCGGCGAGACGGCGGATATTGGCTCAAACATCCTGACGCAGTTCGGCCTTTCTGCCGACCAGATGGACCGGGTCGGTGACACGCTCACCGCAGCGTTTACCCGTACCAACACTGACCTTCGCGCACTGGGCGAAACCATGAAATATGCAGGTCCGGTGGCGGGTAAGCTGGGAATATCGCTGGAGCAGGCCGCAGCGATAGCAGGCGTGCTGGCGAATATGGGTATCAGGGGAAGTGATGCCGGGACGGCAATGCGTGCCAGCCTGGCTCGTCTGGCATCACCGCCAAAGGCGGCAGCAGAGGCGCTGAAAGAGCTTGGTGTGGCAGTCTCTGACGCGAACGGCAAAATGCGCCCGATGGAGGATGTGCTGGCCGACCTTTATAAAGCCACCCGCAAATACGGGGAAGTTGACCGGGTATCGTTCTTTAAGGACATTGCCGGAGAAGAGGCTTTCACATCGTTTATGGCGCTCGTTGATGCAGCGGGTGACGGTTCCTTACCTAAACTGAGAAAAGAACTTGAAGGCGCACGCGGTGAGGCTGAACGCACAGCAAAGGTTATGGCCAACAACCTTGACGGCGATCTGAAATCACTCGGCAGTGCATGGGAAGGGTTGCGCATCCGCATTGCAGATCTGATTGACGGTCCGCTGCGTTCTGTCACGCAGTGGCTCACACGGGTGGTATCAAGGGTGACGGCGCTGGCGCAGGCCCATCCGACACTGACGCGCCAGCTACTGATAGCAGGCGGTGCGTTGCTGGCAATGACTGCAACGGTTGGCTCGTTGTCGCTGGCTATTGGTGTGCTTGCTGGCCCGCTGGCAAAACTGCGTCTTGGTTTTTCTCTCCTGACCGGATCAATGAATGCTGTCAGGGTCCTGCCAGCACTATGGGGAATGGTGACGGGTTCCGTTTCTTTGCTGGGAGGTGCTATCGGGGCGCTGTTCAGTCCGGTTGGTCTTATCGTGGCTGCGCTTGCCGGAGCTGCCGTTCTTATCTGGAAATACTGGGATCCCATCAGGGCATTTTTTGCCGGGGTGTTCAGCGGGATTATGGAAAGGCTGATCCCGTTGCGCGAAACCTTTGAACAGTTTGGTCCTGTTTTTGACGCAATCGGAAGCGGGATCAGCCAGGTGTTTAACTGGTTTAAATCGCTGCTGTCACCGATGGAGTCCAGCAAGGAAACGCTGGATAAATGTACCAGTGCTGGCGAGATATTCGGTAACGTTCTTGGTGGCGCGTTACAGCTTGTTCTGACGCCTGCAAAAATGTTGCTGGATACGCTGGCGTGGATACTTGAAAAACTCGGTGTTCTTCCGGATGAAGCGGAAAGGGCGAGAAAGAAAATCGAAGACGCACAGCGTGCGGCCATTCTTCAGGACAAGGTTGCCTTGCTTCAGGGGGACCTGGCGAAAATCAATCCGCCGAAGCCTGTGGAAAATGGCAATGGCACCGGAGGTGATAAACCCAAAGACAACAAACCGCTCACAGACAGCAATACCGGTACACTACGCAGACTCAGCAAAATTGCTGATAACACAGGTAAGCTGGTTGATGAGACGAAAAAACGCATTGGCCCCGGCGATATTGTCTTTAAGAACCTGCCCCGCGCACTTGCTGTTCGTGGGGAGTGGCAGGAGCGGAAGATTGCGCAGGCCAGTAAGCCTGCCCCCGCAATTAATATCACACCCGTGCTCCCGGCTCCGCTGCCTCCGGCGCTGGTCCCTGTTGTTGCGGCCAGCTCCCGCCCGGTGGCGGAGGCTATACGATCTCCAGTGGCATCAGTTCCTGTAACTTCCCGTAACCGGGAGCCTGTTGCCTCCGGATTTGGTGGTGAAATTCATGTTCATCTGCATAACGTTGTTACGCAGAATCCCCGCGAACTGGCGAAACTGGTCGGTGAAATGGTCAGGGCAGAAATGGAACGGCGCGCCCGTGCCTGGCGTGGCAGTTTTTACGATAAAGATTGAGGAGTCATGGCCATGATGATGATCTACGGCATGTTTGTTTTTGAGCTGCGCACGCTGCCGCATCAGCAGTTACAGCAAAACAAAAGCTGGCGGCATGTGAAAAATGAACGCGTTAACCGTTCAGCAAGCTGGCAGTATATCGGTGCAGGTGATGATCGCATCGTTCTTTCTGGTGTGCTTTATCCTGAAATTACAGGTGGCGAAGTGTCGCTGTCGCTGCTGACCACGCAGGCGTATACAGGACGACCCTGGCCTTTGATTGATGGCGTCGGGCAGATTTACGGCATGTATGTCCTGACCGGAACGAATACGACCCGTTCCGAGTTTGATCGCTACGGTAAGGCGAAAAAGATAGAATTTTCACTGACCCTTGAACGCTGTGATGAGGATTTGCGGGAGCGCCTGCAATCCTCATCGTTCAGTGATATGCTGTCCGGCTTCAAAGATAAGGTCACATCATCCCTTAACAGCGCGGCCAGCTCCGTTAAAGGGCTGTTTTGATTAACGCAAAACCGCTAATGGTCAGATTAGCGGTTTTCATTTTCCTGAGTCTGCCAGGTTGTTTCTTCAGCCTGTATATCGCCTACAGGGTGATAACGATAAATCGTCGATATGCCGATGCCGTAAATGATCGCCAGTTGTTTCCTGTCATGACCGTTTTTGATCAGCCTTGCTATTTGCTCATGCTGTTCTTTTGTCAGCTTCGGGCGACGTCCGCCTGTGCGCCCCCGTGCGCGCGCTGCCGCCAGTCCGGCCAGTGTACGTTCAACAATTAATTCACGTTCCATTTCAGCCAGGGCACCCATCACGTGGAAGAAAAAACGCCCCATTGGAGAAGATGTATCTATGCTGTCGGTCAGACTGCGAAAATTAATCCCTCGCTCCCGTAGTTCTCCGACGAGAGAAATCAGATGTTTCATGCTTCGCCCAAGGCGATCCAGTTTCCAGACAACCAGCGTGTCACCTTTTTGAAGCCGCTTTAAAGCGCGTTTTAATCCCGGTCGGTCTGTCTTTGTCCCGCTTAATTTATCTTCAAATATTTGTTCACATCCTGCACAAACAAGAGCGTTTCGTTGCAGGCCTGTATTCTGGTCATTTGTTGATACCCTTACATAACCAATCAGCACACTGAATCTCCCGTCCAAAAGCGCAAATCATGCCATGCAGGCCGGAAACGGCCATTATCTAAAACCTCGGTTTACAGGAAACGGTAAATCAGGCTTCTGGCGCATTACAGAAAAACCAGAACGGCGCAGATATTCCGGGTAAAGATACCTTCACCAAAAACATTGGTGCCTGCCGCGCATATAGCGCATGGCTGAATATTGGTGGCGATAGTCAGGTCTGGACAACTGCGCAATTTATTTCGTGGCTGGAGAGTCAGGGGGCATTTAACCATCCTTACTGGATGTGCAAAGGCTCATGGGCTTATGCAAATAATAAGGTCATTACAGATACAGGTTGCGGAAATATTTGTCTTGCAGGTGCTGTGGTGGAAGTTATTGGCACTCGCGGCGCAATGACCATACGCGTTACTACGCCGAGTACGTCCAGCGGCGGCGGAATTACTAACGCTCAATTCACCTATATTAATCATGGTGATGCTTATGCTCCTGGCTGGCGACGAGACTACAACACGAAAAACCAGCAGCCTGCATTTGCTTTAGGGCAAACAGGACGCAGGGTCGCAAATGATAAAGCTGTTGGCTGGAACTGGAATAGCGGTGTTTATGATGCAGATATCAGTGGTGCATCGACATTAATCCTCCACTTCAATATGAATGCGGGGAGTTGCCCTGCTGTACAGTTCCGCGTGAATTACAGGAACGGCGGTATCTTTTATCGTTCAGCGCGTGATGGTTATGGCTTTGAAGCTAACTGGTCAGAGTTTTACACCACAACCCGCAAACCCTCTGCGGGGGATGTTGGTGCATATACGCAGGCAGAATGTAATTCAAGGTTTATTACAGGTATTCGCTTGGGCGGTCTGTCATCTGTTCAGACATGGAATGGTCCCGGCTGGTCTGACAGGTCAGGTTATGTCGTTACGGGTTCAGTTAACGGAAACCGTGATGAATTAATTGATACAACTCAGGCAAGGCCAGTTCAGTATTGCATTAATGGGACGTGGTATAACGCGGGGAGTATTTAACGATGATGCACTTAAAAAACATTACTGCTGGCAACCCTAAAACAAAAGAGCAATACCAGCTAACGAAACAATTTAACATCAAATGGCTTTATTCAGAGGATGGAAAAAACTGGTATGAGGAACAAAAGAATTTCCAGCCAGACACTTTGAAAATGGTCTATGACCATAACGGCGTTATTATTTGTATTGAAAAGGATGTTTCAGCAATTAATCCGGAAGGCGCAAGCGTCGTTGAATTACCTGATATTACAGCAAATCGCCGTGCTGACATTTCGGGTAAATGGATGTTCAAAGATGGCGTAGTGGTAAAGCGAACTTATACCGAGGAAGAGCAGAGGCAGCAGGCGGAAAATGAAAAGCAAAGCCTGCTACAGCTCGTCAGGGATAAAACCCAGCTATGGGACTCACAGCTACGGCTGGGCATCATTTCCGACGAGAATAAACAAAAATTAACAGAGTGGATGCTCTTTGCGCAGAAAGTCGAATCTACAGACACTTCCAGCCTGCCAGTAACGTTTCCCGAACAACCAGAATGAGAGAAGGCCTGATATCGGGCCTTAATTTTTACTCAGGCTTTTGTGGCCATTCGGGCTTTGCCGTATCCACACGGCTGACCATAACACTGTAGCGTTCCCATGACTCCAGTCGTGCGCATTCCTCATCCGTCGCCATATTCAGCCTGACAGCGCGTTCCAGTGGCTGAATAACGCTTTCCGCTTCGGAAAGTAACGCGGCCTTTTGTGATTCTGCCTGTTGTTGCTGTTCATCTGCCGTATAAATCCGTTTAACCACAGCACCATCCTTAAACATCCATTTACCTGAGTCGTCAGCACGTCGGTTGGAGGTAATATCAGGAACCTCAACAACGCTAAAACCTTCAGGATTAAGCGTTGAAGCATCTCTGGTGATAGCGACAATAATATTATTTTCATCGTAAACAATCTTTATTGTGTCTGACTGAAAGTTCTTCACTTCCTCATACCAGTTTTTCCCGTCTTCAGTGTAAAGCCAGATGACTCCATGCTTCTTTGTTAACTCATACTGTTCCAGTGTTTTAGCGTTACCCGCTTTTATGTTCTTTAAGTGCATCATATTAAACGCTCGCTACATTATACCATGTGCCATTTATATACTTTTGAACGGGTCTGTAATAAACACCCGCAATATTATCGGCGGAGTTGGAACCTGTATCCTGAACATTTATACCAGACAATACATGACCTGAAGGGCACTGGAAGTTCCATGTTTGCCAGTTGTTCACACCATAATATTGCTGTGAGCCAAGCCGAACATCTTTCACATATCTGGAATCAATGTTACCCCAGTTGCTTGGTTGTATCTGACCGTTTACAGCAAATGTCACCGAGTTATCTGTATTTCGCTGACTATAGAAATGCCAGCCTGAATCATCACCAAGCTCTGCAACAGTTGGTCTTGACGAATTTCCCCACAAGTTAAATGATGCATTACGGGCAGCGGTATTTGCACTTGAAAGTGTGAATAACTTACTTTCCCCAGCCTGAATACCCTTTAATGATATTGCTGAGCCATTTCTAAAGCGGAATACATGCACACCATTAGCATAAGCATCCAGCACCCCATCACCATTTTGTTTAAACCCAGTATCGTTATCTCCTAAAACTATTGAATTTCCCCCCAGGGCATTAGCCGTTCCAATCCCCAGATTTCCGCTAAAAATGGCATTAATACCGAATATTGAGTGAGAACAATAAAACCCTCGCCCATTGTTAAAATCCAGAATGGCTTGTGCGTTCGTGCTTTCTGTCGCGGGATTAGTTGCTCCCCACTTATATGTTGTTTGACCGACGGTATAATCCTGAGTTGGAACAATAACCGTTAGCCCTTCTTCGGCAAAAACTCGCACAGGAAAAGCCCTGCCTTCAACGTAAAAAACGCTGCATACATCATCTTCTTTAAGGCTTGTTACAATGGAATGGATTGCGCGCTCATTAGTCTGATACGTCGAAAAATAACCTGCCGCATATGAACCACGATCAGTCCAGCCACCAGGCATTACCATTCCATTGAATTCGCAGTTATTCATTGCGTAATCACCACTGGCAGATGTGGTCGTTATAATCACTCTGGAAGCCAGCTCGCCAGTGCTGCCTGTGGAACGCCGGAAAATAACTGGATACCACTTTCCACCAACTGCATTAGACGGCGCATTAAATGCGTACTGCCGCATTCCTTTTTTCTTATCCACCTCGCCTTTGCTGTAAACATTAATGTTACTCAGGAAGCGATCCTTATCAGGAATATCCGCGCCGTTCTGTTTTTTTTGTAATGCGCCAGAAGCCAGATTTACCGTTTCCTGCAAACCGAGGTATTCGATAACGGCAGCAACGGTCGATTTCGCAAGAATATCCCGCCCGACTTTTGTCAGGGTTGCCAGGCTGGCGACATCATTCCCCGTAAAATACGGAAACCTGTCTGCCGCAGTAGCAAGCCCGGCCAGCGCCGTCAGGGTGGCATCTTTCGGTTGCTTACCCGCAAGCGCGTTAGTCATGGTGGTCGCAAAATTCGGGTCGTTTCCCAGCGCCGCCGCTAACTTGTTCAGCGTATTCAGTGCGTCAGGTGACGAATCTACAAGGGCGGCAATCGCAGCCATAACGAAAGCCGTGCTTGCGATTTGGGTATTATTCGTTCCCTGTCGCGCAGTTGGCGTTGTTGGCGTTCCGGTCAGCGCAGGACTGTTTAAAGGCGCTTTCTTGTTCGTTTCATCCATTACCGCCTTAACCGCTTTTGGTGTCGCAGCCAGCGTTTCAGACGGGCTGTTAGTGGCGCTACTGAGCTGAACTATCCCTTTTCGTGCCGTCGTTGCGTCCTGAGCGGTATATTTTGCGTTAGCAAGGTCATATGCCGCCTTTACTGCTTTCGGCGTTGCAGCCTGCGTTTCAGACGTGCTGTTGGTTGCACTGCTGAGCTGGACTATCCCTTTTCGTGCCGTCGTGGCGTCCTGAGCGGTATATTTTCCGTTAGCCAGGTCATACGCGGCCTTAACCGCTTTCGGCGTTGCGGCCAGCGTTTCAGAATCGCTGTTAGTGGCGCTACTGAGTTGAACAAAGCCTTTTGCGGTCAGCGAGGCATCCGGGTGACGTCGTGACTGTTCATGCTCTTTCAGTTTGTCATCCACGTAATCCACTGTGGCCATCACCATGGTGTTATCCACGGTAAGCGCCACGCTGGCAGTGCTGGATACGGTCAGAATGGTGCGAAATGTTTGTGCACGTCCGGACCCCTCGGCAACGGTTGGCTTGTAACTTTCGGCAGTATTGCCCACCGCGATTAAATCGCCGTGCTCATCAAATACACCAATTTCCCGGATCCAGAATCCGCCCGTTTCAGGAGGTATAACCAGCTCCGCAATAATGCGGTTCTGATGTGTTGCGTCCAGGATGACGCGATTAACAGTGTGTCGCCACACCTCATGCACCAGACGGGTCTGCTTACTGTCTGGTGTGGGCAACGTGCCGCCACCGTCGCCCACGGCCATATGAGTCAGGCGGACAGGCTTACCATCTGGCGCGGCTGCCTGAGCTAATTTTTTTGCACCTGTATCGGTGATAACGGTTTTAAATTTTCGTGTTGTGGTACTCATGCTTAATCGTCCGGATAAATGGTAATAACTTCACCGTCATAAGTTGCCGCCGCTGCGAAAATATCCCCCGGAATTTCCTGAATGATATTCAGCCCTGTCATGTGGCGGCTGACCGGGCGGGCATCAGCAATCAACCGCTCCATTTCCAGATACATTTCCTCCGTCACGCCACTGTCCAGTGTGCCGACTTCAACGGTAAATGTTCCCGGTTCTCCGCCGAACTCCCACCACTCAGACACGCGAATGAGGTATCCCAGCGGCTCAATGGCCCTGCGCAGTGCGCTGATGGTCCCTTTGTGTCGGTGTATCAGCCATGCATCACGAATAACCTGTCGCTTTGTCTCTTCCGGCCAGTTGCGATCCCAGCGGTCAACGGAAAATGCCCAGGCGAGATAGGGCAGCAGATGCACCGGGCAGGTATCCGGCGACCACAGTGTGTTGAGGTCTACCGGAATGTCTGTAATGCGTGTTCCGACGGCTTCGGCACAACGCATGAAATTGCTGGCTGATGGTGGTAACAACGAATTACTCATTGCGCCCACCTTCGCTGATGGTGAATGACTCACAGCGCGCCGCCTGTATGTCGCTGATGGCCATATTCTGTGTGGGTTCGATTATCTCCACGCGTTGCACACCGTGCACATGCAGTGCGGCAGCAATGGCGGACAACGCCACGTCCTGACCGATAAGCCCCTGCTCAGCCAGCCACTTCCTGAACGACGATTCCGCCGCAGCCAGAATAGGTTCGGATTCCGGACCGGGGTAAAAGTACAGTTTTGCATTCAGCCGCCATGTCACGATTCTGGCGCTCTGTACGGTCAGGCGGTCGGCCACCGGGCGGGTGTCCTCTGCATTCAGAACGGCGCGAACGGTATTAAGCAACGCCTCCGTTGCTGTGCCGTCGCCTTCAGTGGACAGAATGGAAACCGTCACATTTGCCGGAGACGGACTGATAGCCCGCGCATCACGCACCAGACCGCTGGCGCTGCGGGCAAAATACTCGTATGCACCTGACGGGCCAGCAACACTCAGGCCATCGTACGCCCGCTGCGCCCGCAGTCTCAGCGAGGTGTCACTTTCCATCACTGCGTCGGTGGTATCCGTTGCCGGAGTGATGGTCAGGCGCTTTGTGTTCATATTGCCCGCGAGGTTGTCCAGGTCTGTCCCGGCGCTGTGGCTT
>ERZ507784.174-NODE-174-length-17784-cov-5.99966_pt1 | contig 17784 bp, 10 predicted proteins | sample MGYA00512662_ERZ507784 | MGnify/ENA metagenome assembly ERZ507784
AGTTCAGACGTGTGCTCTTCCGATCTGTCGTATGGGATGGTGATGGTGGTGGCTGATACCTGATCGACGAGCGGGAGGCTCACGCCTGTACCGGTCTCGATGATTTCGTATACGTTATACACGACATCATTCGGGTCGATATATCCTCCATTGGTTCCCTTTGTTACCGGATCCCAAGTCAGCGTGATGTCGTTGTCGGTGGTAGTAGCCTTGATGCCGGTCGGCGATGCTGGCATATCCTTGCCCACATAAGCCGAGACCTTCTGGCTCTCGCGTCCCGTACCATCATCGTTAAAAGCTATGACAGAGTAAGTGTTTACGCCGTTCTGCGCCCAATTGTCAATATAGTACTGTTCGCTGCCCGGCTTTACGGCTGACATCTGCTGTATCTCCTCACCGTCACGCATGATGTAGACGTCGAGGTCAGAGGTGAGCTTGGTGCCGTCGATAGCCTTTGTCGGGGCAGTGAAATAGAATGTGGCTTTAGCCGATCCGTCCTCTGCGGGCACCACACGGAGGTTGGTGGCTGCGTCAGGAGCCTTCTGCGAATTTCCCTTCACGGTGATATCGTCAAGGACAAGCTTGTAGAAGTTGTATCCGTCGGTGGTGCAATGGAAACCGATGTAGAACGCGCCGTCCTTGTCCGGTGTAAGCTCTGCCTTCAGAGTCTCATACTCCACGTTGGATATCTTGGTCTTGGCCATAAGCGTGTGTGTCATCGCTTCGGCTGTAGGCTCGCTGCCGTACATCACCTCCATCTCCTCAGGGTACGACTCGCCCATGCTTGCCACACGGAACGACACGTTATAAACCTGACCCTTCTTCAGCTTGAGCGGCGGCATGATGAGCCAGTCGTCGTGACCGTCTTCGCTATCGCCATACTCAATCTGTGCCGACGACTGACCTGTTCCGTCGTTCTCGCAGAACTTCCATGTGGCTCCGTCATTGTTGGCGTCAATGATGGTGAAGACGTTAAGAGACGCCTCATTGTCGAAGCCCTGATAATAAGGCGGCTCCAGCATGTCGCCGTAAGAGACGCTGTTCGACTGTGCCGGCTCGCTCTTGCGCTGTCCGCTGCGTGCCGTAACGGTGTAGTAATAGCCCGTCAGATTGCCACCCGGCAACTGGTCGGTGAGCGATGTATTAGTAGTAGCGCTTGCCAAAGTCTTGTTATCTGGATATCTAACCACGTCGTAGGTGACATCGCCCACGTATCCGTTATTTATTCCCTTCGTCACGGCATCCCATGAAAGCGACAGCTTGCCCGTTGCTATGTCGAGACTGGCTTTCACGTTGGTAGGCTTGCAGGGCGTATCGTCGCCCACAAAGACTGTCTTATAAGCCTTCGGACCATTGCCAGCGGCGTTGGAGAGCACCACGCTGAAGAGGCGGTTGCCACGCTTTACGGTAAACTTCTCGCTAACGGCAGCTCCAGCCGAAGCCTTGCCCGTAACCACGCTCTTGCCGTCCACCGACACCACGTAGCTCACCTCTCCAGTCAGCTGCGAGCCACGGTATGTGGTGGTGGGCACGGTGAATGTCAGGTTTCCGGCAAGCGAAGCCTTGTCGAGGACTACGGCAAGGTCAGCTGTCATGCCTGGTGCGGTGTCCGCTACGGTCTCCTTAGGAATGGAGAGAAGCGCCAGCTGCTCATTGTTGACAATGTCGCCCACCTTTGTGGCTGCGCCTGATGCGAGGTCAACGGTGTAGAGAGCAGAAGCGCCGGTATGGTCGGTGCAAGCCCAATAGAAGATGCCCGACGCCTGATCAATCTCGCCACTCTGCACGTTCCACGAACCGTCGCTGAGCATAAGCTTAACGCCTGTGCTGCCCACAAGACTCTCCTTGGCAGTCTTGGTGTCGATGCGATAGAGGTCGCCGTATGTGCTGATGCCGTATAGCACGTTGTCTTTCGTGATGCCGAGCGCCACATAATAATTGTGAAGCGAACCAATGGTGCTGCGCGTATTGTTCGCATAGTCAGCGATGCCAAGCTCATAGCTTGATGCGTCGCCCGTGAAGAAGTCGCCATACACGGTTCCGTCTGCCGCAACAGCAGTCTCGGTCGCCCACAACGAATAGTCGCTGAGGTAGTCGCTCGACTTCAGGTCGCCCGTCTCAGCGTCGAAGCAGTAGTGCGTCATCGTGCCCACGGAGCTGTCATACTTCACGATGTCCAGTCGGTCGCCTGACAGAGCGCCACCCGCATTGGCATACATCCTTGCATCCACGTACTTCTCGTTCATCTCCATCTTGCCTGATACGCCGAACGAATACATGCCGTAGTCAGGGTCAGAGTCAGCCCAACGTCCGCTCTGCATGACGTTTGCCCACAGTTCCCTGCCGAGTGGCACGGACTGGGGAGCCTTGCTGACATAGAAGGGAGCGGCGTCTGCCTTTGCCGGCACCGCACGCTTCACGGGCTTCAGCTGTCCTGCCACAGCCTGACCTGCGCGTGCCTTGAAGAGCAAGGGACGGTTGGCCCTGAGCTGCGCCAATCGCTCGGCTTGCTCACGTGGTGATGTCTTTGCCTCGGCTCCCGTCAGTGGAAGGAGGTTAGCCACATTGGGTCTGACCATAGGGCGCGGTGCCCTGCTGCCTACCGTCTGGGCTACTGCCGTAGTGGTCAGTGCTGTAGCTAGCACGGACGATGCGGCAACGAAAAATTGTGATAGATAAGTTTTCATTATGTGTGTATATATATTTTTCCAGAAATATGCTTATCAATTTTGCAAAAATAGCCAAAACCACTGAATAAAGCAAGAAAAGAGCTTAATATATCATTCGGTTTTGTTTGACGATTAAGGAAATAAGCGTATTTTTGTAGCTACATAAACATACGATAAACAATGAAAGCATATACATACATTGAGAGAGGCAAGTTTGCCTTGACTGACAAACCGAAACCCGTATTGTTGGAACCTACTGACGCCATTGTACGCGTCACGTTGGGCAGTATCTGCACAAGCGACCTGCACATCAAGCACGGCAGCGTGCCAAGGGCAGTGCCTGGCATCACCGTAGGCCATGAGATGGTAGGCGTGGTGGAGCAGATCGGTGAGGACGTGAAGGGAGTGAAGCCGGGCGACCGTGTCACGGTGAACGTGGAGACATTCTGCGGCGAGTGCTTCTTCTGCAAGCACGGCTACGTCAACAACTGCACATCGCCTCACGGTGGTTGGGCTCTCGGCTGTCGCATTGACGGCGGACAGACCGAGTACGTCCGTGTGCCGCTGGCAACGCAGGGTCTCAACCGCATTCCTGACGGCGTAAGCGACGAGCAGGCTTTGTTCGTGGGCGACGTGCTTGCCACCGGTTTCTGGGCTGCACGCATAAGCGAGATAACGGAGGAAGACACGGTGCTCATCATCGGAGCCGGACCGACGGGCGTCTGCACCCTGCTCTGCGCCATGCTGAAACAGCCCAAGCGCATCATCGTCTGCGAACCGTCTGAGGAGCGCCGCCGCTTCGTAAGGGAGCATTATCCTGAGGTGCTGCTCACCACTCCCGACGAGTGCGAAGAGTTTGTCAGAAAGAATAGCGACAATGGCGGAGCCGACCGTGTGCTGGAAGTGGCAGGAGCTAAGGACACGTTCCGCCTGGCTTGGCAGTGCGCACGCCCCAACGCCATCGTCACCGTCGTTGCCCTGTACGACGAGGCACAGACATTGCCCCTGCCCGACATGTACGGCAAGAACCTTACGTTCAAGACGGGTGGCGTGGACGGTTGCGACTGCGAAGAGGTGCTCCGTCTTATCGAGCAAGGCAAGATAGACACCACGCCGCTCATCACCCACCGCTTCCCGCTCAGCAGAATAGAGGAGGCTTACAGCATATTCGAGAACAAGGAAGACGGAGTAATCAAGATAGCCATATACAATGAATAAGATAACAATGCTGGGTACAGGCAACGCCACCGTCACCCATATCTATAACACGTGCTTCACGCTGCAGACCTCCACCACCCTACTCCTCGTCGATGCGGGTGGCGGCAACGGCATTCTCACGCAGCTTCGCAAGGCGGACATCCAGATAGCTGACATTCATCATCTCTTCGTCACCCACTCCCACACCGACCACGTGCTGGGCGTCATCTGGGTCGTCCGCATGGTGGCGCAATGTAAGGGCTACGAGGGCAAGCTGCATGTCTACGGCAACGACAAGGTGATGCGTGTCATACGCACCATCATCGACATGATTCTCGCCAAGAAGCAGTTGGCAAAGGTGGAGGAGCGCGTCGTCTTCCATGAGCTGACGGACGGCGAGAGCTTCGACGTGGGCGACATCCACCTCACCTGCTTCGACATCCATTCCACGAAGGAGAAGCAGTACGGCTTCCGTGCCGAACTGCCTGACGGAACTGTCCTTGCCTGCTTGGGCGACGAGCCTTACAACCCGCTCAACTGCCAGCACATCCGACATGCCGACTGGATGATGTGCGAGGCTTTCTGCCTCTACGCCGACCGCGACACCTTCAAGCCGTACGAGAAAAACCACAGCACGGCTCTTGACGCAGGAAAGCTCGCAGCAGAACTCGACGTAAAGAACCTCATCCTCTATCACACGGAAGAGAAGACAATAGCCACCCGCAAGCAGAACTACACAAGGGAAGCCGCACAAAACTTCAAGGGAAGAATCATAGTGCCGGATGACTTGGAGGAGATTGAGGTGTAAGGGAATTGCTAAAAGGGTAAAGTCTTCATATCTAAAAAAACATGTCTTTACAAGATTCTTTTTTAACGACAATAGAGACAATAGAGACAACTTTAGTGATAATGTATGTTTCTATGCGAAGCCTTTGTCTCTATGCGAAGCCTTTGTTTCTATGCGAAGCCTGTTGTCTCTATTGTCTCTATTGTCGTTTTAATAATCTGTCTTGCCATGCAAATATCGTACAAAGAGTAAAAAGCTGTTACAAAATAAAAACTGATTATAGAGTTCTGGATTGCTGTTTTTATGGTATTTTGCTGCGTTGTTGCCCCCATAATATACAAGAAAAGCCTCTCTTCCGCTCCAATAGTAACCCTATAAGAGTGAAAGAGAGGCTCTTTTGTATGGCAATAGAGGCTGTATTGGAGTGTAAAAGTGGCTCTAAGGCATCCCAAAGATGCTTGTTTGGCTCCGCCATTCATTGCACACTTCTCTTCTTAGCAGCATAATCTGCTGTATGTCAGCATGCTATCGCTGCACGCTCAAAACTCGCGAAATTCGCACCAAGGATTTCTTTGTGCGCTGAACGAGGAGTATTGAGCGTCAGGAATGCAAATATTGTGTCGATGCGCCTTATCTCACAGTGAGCTTCACGCTCTTTCCGCCCACCTTGACGATATATACACCCGATGAAGCGAAAGTGTAATCGGCGACATTGGCGGCAAGCTGTGTGCCGTCGAGGGTATAGACACTGAATGTCGTGCCGTCGGTCAAGCCGAGACTTCTGCCCGAAAGCTGCATTTTAGCTGTAGTAGCCTCGTAAGTTCCGATGCCGGTGGCCTCGTCATACTTATACTCTATGCTGATGTTTTCAGTGCGCTTGCCATCTGCACTTATATCGGTGAGGGTCTGTCCCACGAGCAGTCCATACTGAGAATAGATATATTCCACTTCGGTACACTCAACACCGTCAGCGGCTTTGGCCACCGGTGCGACGCTGGTCTGGGGAGTAACGGATGAAGTGTTATCGAGATAGATGTATTCCTTCTTGAGGAGATTTCCCTCAACCACATACACGGGGAAGCCGTCGATGTCGGAACATACAAGCTGGTTGCCGACACGTTTCACACTGAAATACTGGCCGGGAGCAAGCGTCAGGTACTGGTTGTCGGCATCGTTGAGAGCCGGAACTTCCACATATCCGTAGTATTTGCCCCGTGGTCCTGTCGCTGTCGTTACAACGCGGCCCTTCACCGAAATCACTGTGCGCGGCTCAGGATAAGCTCCGTCAAAGTCCTTCAGCATATTAGGAGCGATGAAGCTTACGTCCTCCTGCTGAACCTCACGGATGTATTGCGAATTGCAATAGGCTGACTCTTTGTTTGTGGCTTCAAAGCTGGTTCCGTTCTGTTGCACGGTGTAAGTCTCTGTGGACGGTTCGTCCGTTCCGTTTTCGTGCGTTATGCGCAATTCGTCGGTAAACTTATTGGCGGCAGTGTCGTATGTGTAAACATGTGATGTCTTGGTCTGCTGTCCGGTGGTGTAACCATTGGTTTCAACCATACTCACACAGCGGTCAGAATCCCATACATATTGGTTATCTTCAACATAAGTCTCCGTACGGTCTCCCGATGTTTCCTTGTTTGTATAGGTGCGACGGGTAACGTGTCCGGCGGCATCCACGACATAGACAGACGAATTTTCGCTGTCGGTCTCCTTACTATAAGTATGGTTTACTGCCGTGAGTTTGCCCGAAGCATCACGTGTGAAGACGATGCGTTCCTCATAATCAGGTTCTGTCTCATCACCATTTTCCAAGAAAGCACACTCTGACAAGGGACCTTCCATATTCATGACGGAACGCCAAGAGTTGCTTACGGGATATACTTCGTCATTGAAATACTTGTAGGTGATACGTTCGTCGAGTTTCCATTCAGGCTCCGTCAGAGCCGACTCTGTCCTGTTCCGGCGCGGAGCGGCGTCTGCCTTGCGAGCATTGGCAGCCGCTTCAGACCAGTCTGCACTCATGAACGGCAAGCGAGCGCCCTTTCTGCGCTTGCCCGACAAGGCCGCGACTGTCGGAAAATCCACATCGTCGTCTGCGCTGTCAACGTAATGTTCGTCGAGCACGATGCGTCCTTGGGCATCGTATTCCCACACGTTATGAAAGGCGTCCACCGTCTTGCCCCATGTGGTATATTCAAGAGGCCGCCCCGTCTTGCCGTCGTAACGGTAGCGTTCTGTCCACGACGGCATTCCATACTCGTAATGAACGATGGTGGAATCGTTGAGCGTTCCGCTCTTTGTGACTTTGGTAACGAGTCTGTCGCCCGAAAAGTCGTAGGAGAGAATAGCATTTATCGTTCCGTTTTCATCATAGCGGTGCGATACGGCATCGTAGCTGTTGAAAAGTGAATGCGAAGCGAGCTGGCCGTTGGCATAAAGGCTCCACTGCTCTTCGAGCTGGTAGTTGTTGTCGTCTGCGAGCGTATAACGCTTAAAAGTGCTCACTGCCTCGCCGGCAGCGGCCGTGTCGTTATAGTCCACCATGATGCGGTAGGTTTGAAATTCGGGCTTGCCGAGGCTGTACTTCACCTCCTTCACCTTCAGACGACCCTTGGAGTCGAACTGATAGGAATAGTTGCCCACCTCGTAGAGCGACTCACTGCCCCACACGCCGGCGTTGCGTTCCTTGTAATAGATGGTCTCCGAGGAGCGCTGCTTGTTACTGTCGTAGGCAAAAACATAGCGGAAAAGTCCGTCGCCGCCGTCTGTAAACTGGTAGGTTTCATCGAGCAATGCTCCCGTACCACCGCTTTGCGCGCTTGCACCGATGGCGAACATCGCCAACAGAAGAGTAGAAAAATGCTTCATGCAAATGTTTATTTGGGTTTATACTTATGTAGGTTGTCATTCTTTGAATGAGCTTTACAAAGGTAAAGAAAAAGACTGCTCACCCCACTACTTTACAGACGTTTAACACAAATTAAGTCCAATTATGCGATATTTGCATGGTGGACATGAAGATGTTTTTGACAAGAAGATATGTTAAGTTTATAGAAATATGTGCAGAAAAGTGTAGAGTACTGGATGCTTTATGTGCAGAAAAATGTATCTTTGCATATAAACTATGTGCAGAAAAATGTATTCAACGGCCATTTTTATGTGCAGAAAAATGTAAACAGCACTATGGAAAGACTTGTATTGCAGCAACTTAAAGAATGGAAAGAGCGTAAAGACAGAAAGCCTCTGATTGTGAATGGAGCGAGACAAGTGGGAAAGACTTGGGCTTTACGTGAGTTTGCCAAACGCGAATATGCCAAAGAGGCATACATAATATGCCGCAAAAACGAATTGGTTGAGCAGGTTTTCAAACAGGATTTTAACGTTGAGAGAATTTTACTTTCTCTCAGCGCTATTATCCATGTTGACATTACTCCCGGAGATACACTTATAATCTTAGATGAAGTGCAGGAAATACCAGAAGCCATTGAGGCATTAAAGTACTTCTGCGAGAATGCTCCGGAATATCATATTGCCGTGGCTGGTTCATTATTAGGTATCTCATTGCATCATGATGTTTCCTATCCGGTAGGCAAGGTGAATGAGATAGATATGTATCCGATGAGCTATGGAGAATTCCTGCTTGCCAAAGGAGAGAAACAATGTTATCAGCTACTGGAAGAACATAACTTTGAAATAACAAATCTCTTACACGAAAAATACGTTGATCTTCTTCGTCAATATTATTATGTAGGAGGAATGCCAGAAGCCGTGAAGAAATATGTGGAAACCGGAGCATTGAAAGAAGTAAGAAGAATCCAAAAGGAAATACTTAAAGGTTATGAACGTGATTTCTCCAAGCATTCGCCAAAGGAGCAGATAGAAAGAATAAAAATGGTATGGAAGAGCATCCCTTCCCAACTGTTTAAGGACAATAAGAAATTCATATATGGCGCACTTCGCCAAGGAGCAAGAGCTAAAGACTTTGAGATAGCCATAGAATGGTTGGTTGATTCAGGACTTCTCTATAAGGTGCCAAGATGCACCAAGCCTGCTCTGCCATTGGATATATATGAGGATTTTTCTGTATTTAAACTTTATCTTCTGGATATAGGTTTGTTGGGGGCGATGGTCAATGTCGACCCTGCACAAATTCTCATCAACAACCAAATCTTCTCCGAATATAAAGGAGGAATGACAGAAGAATATGTATTGCAGGAAATGAAGAGCCGAAACATCTCTCCAATATATTACCATAAGACGGATGACTCACGCTTGGAATTAGATTTTGTAATACAATATAAAGGAAAGCTGTTGCCTATAGAAGTTAAAGCTGAGGGTAATGTGAGAGCCAACTCACTAATGACTCTTCTCAAAACGAATCCAGACTTACAAGCGGTAAAATTCTCTATGCTCCCCTACAAGAAGCAAGAACAGCTTTTTTGTGTTCCTTTGTATGTTATATAAAAACAGTTAATGCCGAAACTTGAGACGGTAAGATTTGTGGCAGAAGCAATAATTCTTCAAAAAAAAAGATGGCAGGGAATGCCCTTGCCATCTTCTTATTATATATACCAGCTATAGCTCACGCTTAACTTGCGTTCTTGCATTGGTTGTCGCAATTACCGTTGCATTGTCTGTTGCATCTGTTCTTGCGTTCACAATAACGCTCGCATTGTGCGCAGATGTCGTATCCGAGCATTGTGCCGAGCATAAAGTCCTCTTCAGGAGTGAGCAGGTTTAGCGGTCGCGTTACGATCATCCGTATGGCGTTAAGACATTCCTCCCTGCCGAAATACAGATTGAGGCGGTCACTGCCAACCGGCTGGACTATGTAGCTGATGTTCTGGCTCTCCAGCCTTCGTATGGCGAACTCCTCATATTTTCGGTTGAGGGTGAAAAGCACCATACGGCGCACACCCTTCTGGTATTCATAGATGTGGTTCATCAGAACCTTCATGTCTACGGGTAGCACATTGGGTTGTTGCATGATTGACAGTTTTAGATGGATGAATGTTCGGATTAAAGGTGATTAGAGGTTGGGCTGGATTTGTGCCACCCAAGCTTCGATGCGCTCGTCGGTCTTGTCGTCCTCGTTGACCTCGTCAAGAGCCAGACCTACGAAGTTGCCGTCAACCACCGATTCTGAGTCGTCGAATGTGTAACCGTCTGTGGAAACGGCTCCGATGACGTCCGCACCGGCTGCCTTTGCGGCATTATATATCTCAGCCATACCACCTACGAACGTGTCGGGGTAAGACTCCGAGTCGCCGCAACCGAACAGAGCCACGGTCTTTCCGCTGAGGTCAGCACCCTTCAGCACCTTTACGCCGTCATACCAGTCGTCCTGCATCTCACCGGCACCCCATGTAGAGGTGCCGAGGATGAGGTTGTCATTGTCAGCAATGACGCTGCTGTCAAGATCTGTAACGTTGATGATATTGTCCACACCGAGCTTGCCTCCAATCTTGTTGGCAAGTTCCTCACATGTGCCTGTGCTTGTGCCGTAAACGATAACTGTTTTCTTCATTTTTTCTTTGCTTTTATATTAGTTAATACATACGATTCGTGCTTCGTATTTCTCTGTTGCAAAGATAGTTAGGTTACGGTTTACACACAATACCTAAATGTGATGATTTGGAATTGCGGACATGCGTCTTTATCTCACCACCACGCGCACAGCCTGGTCTGCCACCTTAATAATATATACGCCGGGGGCGAGGCTTACGTCGGTGGTGCCGGGGGCGAGAGTGCGGGTGAGCGCCTTCTGACCCGTTACGGTGAATACGTCAAGCACGGCGTTGTCGGCTGTGGTCACGCTTACGCCACCTGCTACTGTGGTCACGCTTGACTCGGTCTTGCCAACAGTCTGAATGCTTGTGGCAGGAGCCTTGACAAGCATCATGTCTGAAGGAGAGGAAGCCACGGCGTCCTTGAGGTTGCCATGATAATAGCGCAGACCCGTCACACGATAGTAGATGTCATGGCCTGGTCCGAAGTTCGGACGGTCCATATACATCGACTTTGTGGTGTTGTTGTCCGTAACGACCGAACCGGTCACCACTTCCACCTTGTCGCCAGCCTTCACCTTCTGCGTCACCTTGATGTAGTCGATGAGGAACGTACGGTAGTTGTTGCTGTAGAAAGTCAGCTGCTCCTTCTTTGTGCAGGTCGGGATGGTGACGGTAGCCTCAACGAAGCCACCCTCCGGGAAGCGGATGGCGCTGTAGGCAGCAGGATTGACACCCTGTATGACGAGCCAGTCGTCCTCCGTACCCCATGCACGGACAGTAACGTCGCACTCGCCTTCATTATGGCTGAAGTCCATAGCGGGGGTTACGATGGCACCCGGGATTTCTCCCTTTACACCACTCGACTCCATTCCTCCGAGCCATCCGTCAACGCATTGCAGCGACGAAGCCTTCCATCCTGCAAGGTGTGTGAGGTCGTCAATCGGACCGTAACCGCTGGTGTATTCGCCCTGCTCGATGTCGCCCTTCTCAATGTCGGCTTCGGTCTTGTCCGACTTCACCTTCGAGAAGTCCTCATACAGAATGGTGTAATCGTCGGTATCCTTGTCGATGGTGTTGAGCTGCACCTGCTCCACACGGTAGACGTCCACCTTGTTGCCGCATGTCCAGTTGGCTGTATATCCGTCAGAAGTGATGTCCGTAGGCTCAAGAACGGTGGGCTGGCTAACGGCGAACACCTCTATTTCCTTGGAAGGCTCTGACACGTAACGGCCAGAAACAGCCTTTACGGTATAGAAATAGTCGAACTCAGGGTCCAGTCCTGTAACGTCGTAGGTCATGTCGGCTTCGGCTTCAGCGTTCTTCTGTGCTGCCACCTTGAGGTCCTTAAGAGCGTAAGTGAGTTCGGCAGGTTCTGGGTAAGCGTACGTCACATTGTCGAAGAGCACAGCGGTGTTGTCGCCCTCGTCCACCAGTCTTATAGCCTTGGTGCTGCCGTCTGGTCCCTCGCCCATAGCCACATGAGGCTTCGTGAGGTCTTTCCATTCAAACGACCATCCCTCGGGAAGGTTGGGCTTTTCGGCGTTCAGATGTCCTTCGCTGTCAGCGTCAACGGCTTCAAAGTCCTCGCTGACGGTGATGGTGTTGCCCGATTCCTTCTTGGAATATACGTTGAGCAGATAGCTCTCCGCACCAGTCGGAGTCCACACAGCACGGAAGCTATGGTCGGTGATGTTCTCCGCATCCTGTGCAGTAGGCGTCTGAATGGACTTCTGCTTGCGCTCCACACAAGTCCTCATTGATGAGCACGGTCTGCGCGTTCGCCGTAAGTACGGCAAGCAGCAACGTAGTGATAATGGTGTAAATCTTTTTCATAAGAACTTAATTGTTTAGGGTTATTATGGATGCAAAGATAGCGTAAACCGAACAAAATACCATACAAATGTAGTTGGGGAATTTACATATTGCTTGTAAAAAGAGATGCACAAATTCACAAGAACGGCAAAATGATCGAAATTGGCCATTTTTTGTTAAGAATATACAATTAGGGGAACACGCTTATACACTAATTTTGCAAGCGAAGACAAGAGAAGAATGTCGTTCATATTCAACCTAACAACGTAAAACCACTATTATGAGTACAAAGATTACGATAACAAATATGGGCGGTTCGCTTATACCTATTAAGGGAATCAGCCGTGGCCTCCACAAGATTCTGGAGATGCTTCAAATCTATGATGTGGCGACGCTTCTCACACGTTGCGATACGCCAGAAAAGCGACAGCAAGTGCGCGATAGCATCGTAGAGAAACAAAAGTATGTAGCCCAAAAGGACAAGAAGAAGCTCAGCAACGACCAGCTCATCACTCTACAGCAGGTGAACATGTGGCTGAGACAGGCCGACCTATGGCGCATTGACGGCATCAGTGCCGACGAGGCATGGCTGATAGCGCAGGCCGGAGTGCGCAATGTGCAGGACCTGGCTATATGCGACTGCAAGACGCTGCTCGACATCGTAACGTCACTATCGACAAGCCAGCTCGACTCGTTTGTTTATCCTACGGAAGAAAAACTGAAGGAATACATCAAGAAGGCCAAGCTGCTGAGACCGCAACAATACAAGCTGAGCAACCTTGCCAACCTGCGCACAAAAATGAACGTGACGCGCATGGACGACGCCCTCATAGCCGCCCTGCACACCATCGGCATCTACCGCATCTGTCAGGAACAGACAGCAACCAACGACATCCCGTCAAGCGACTGTCTGACATCGCTTACAGCCAACGACCTGCCGTCAATACAGCGTGTATACCAAAGCGAGATGTCGGGCATAACGGGCAAAACACAACCACCTACGGCAAGAGAACTCGAGAACATCATCAAGGCTGCACATGAATACGGCAAAAGATATCCCGACGACCGCATATACAGGGTGTACACACCGGCGTCGAACTTCGCCCTCGACATGTCCGACCAGCCTGCCCCCTGCCACCTCTATGCCTTGACCGACGACGAAATCAGCTCCAAGGAAGTGGTGGGCACATTCGAGGCGATAAGCAAAGGACTGAAGGCCCTCAACCTGCCCGATGCCATCGGACTGCCGAAGATTATCCGCGGACGTGCGGTAATGTCTACTGACAAAGAGAGGTATACACTAAACGGCATACTCGTGCAGCTTAGCGGATTCCTCTGTTCGGTCAACGACCTCGACCAGCTGCAGCGTCCGGTGCAGGCATTCACCGACCGCAATGGCAAGTTCGAGATATACATGCCCGAGAAATACAATTTCGGTTCGGTGCTTACCTTCACCTTCAGCAATGAGAATGGAGAACAGCAGGTACAACGACCCATAAACGACATATTAGCACACACAAAACAAAGCGAAAGCGCCAAGGGAGAGCCTCTAATCATATGCGACCTGAGTCGGGATATGACATTTTTCCTTGAATACGATAAGTTTAGCACGGCAAAGACTGTAGCAAAGGCTCTCCCGAGCGTGCGCCTCCAAGGCGAGGAAGGCGGCAATACCGTATATCTCGACCCCGACACAGCGCCGGCTCGAATGTTCAACTACAGCCTGCTGCAGCGACTTACGGTGCCAAGCGCAAACATCAGTCGCAAGGCGATAGATAGTCCCATCGACGTGTATGCCTTCCGCAAAAACGTGAAGAGCAATCACGACAATGTGTGTATGAGCTCAGGACTGAGCATCGGATATGTGCTCAACATGGAGCAGGCATGGATACCTGACGGATACGCCCTCGGCGACCTGCTCTACTCTCTCGTGCTATCACCGGGCGAGGAGCAGCGAATAGTGGTAAGAGACAAGATCGGAAGAGCCACTACGGCGGACAACATAAGCGGTACCGACCGAATTACCGACAATGCATCGTTGAGCCAGAACGACATGGTGGAGGATCTCTTCAACCAGACTGCGGCACAAAACGGATGGGCAGCACAACACGCCAACTATTCAACAAAGGCCAAGAGCAAAAGTATGTCGGCAAGCATCATCTTTGCTTCCGGCAACTGCTCGGCAGCAAGTAGCAGCGGCAACTCGTCGGCAAGCGCAATGACACACAATCTGTACAGCGACGCTTCACAGACCGCGTCACGCTTCCAGACAGCCATTGCCAGCAACAGCGCACGCATGGCACAAACCAACCGCGTGGCCATACGCACCGCATCGGGCAACGAAAGCGAGGCGGTAAGCACCAAGATCATTGCCAACCACAACCATTCGCACATCATGACCGTGCAATACTGGGAGGTGATGAGAAGATACAAGCTCAAGACATGCATCTCAGACGTGAAACTCGTGCTCTTCGTACCGCTGAAGCTGATACCGTTCTACACTTTGGATAAAGAGTCGATAGACTATACCGATTATAAGAATAACAATAACGCGGCCGACGCATTCAAGAAACGCTACGGCGGCCTGATGCTCTATAACGACATCCTGCGCGAATGCCTGCCCTACTACTACCGTAGAGGACTTGACCTGTGTGAGGAGATATACAATACGGAAAACTGGAAAAAGACAACCGAATCTTCCAACCTTCCCATCGAAATAAATCTTACGGGCAACTTCATAGCCGAGGACGAGCTCAACGTATTCCTGCGCACCAAGGACGGCAGCATCATATATCCTACAAGCAGCTGCATACCAGAGCTGGTAGCGGTGACCAATTACTACAAGAAAGAATTGCTCACACAAGGCGCATTGAAGAAACTTGTAGCGGAAAACCGACGCAACTCAAGCGGAAAGCAGTTCAAATACACCTTCAGCATACCGGCGAGCTACTCTTACGACACGTCATTCATGCTGGAGATAAACAGAAGCTGCAAAACGGTGGCTGTGTCAACCTTCGAACCGGATGATGGTGAAAATCTGGAGTTTAAGGCGGAAATCCAAAGCCAGAAAAAGCCTAAGATAGCAACACTCGACGGCGACGAAGTGCTCAACGCAGCTCCACTGAGAGTGGAGGTGGGAGTGGCAATCCCGTCAGACGACTACAAAAAACCAAGCGTGAGCGGCGAAACCTTCAGCGTAAGAATGGTGAAGCAAGAACTCGACAGACGAACGCTGATACCTATCAACCGAACCGGATCAATATACTACAACGACAACCAACTGCGACAGGTGGAGAACCTCTACCAGCACGTGCTTAACAACACGTACGAATACTCGCGTTCGGTATGGGAAGGACTCTCCGACGGTGAGCGCGTGATGATGCTCGAGGGATACACCATCGACATGGACATCAACCATGACGGCATCAACACCAGCACACAGTATCCGTTGCTCAACTGCGTGGACGCACTTTCACCGTTAGGCATCTATGGCAACAGCCTTATACTGCCGTTCTACATCCCGGACGACGAGGAAGTGGTGAAGAGTCTGTCGAAGGAGTCAGGAATAGAAAAACTCTCCAACGGACTGCTGCAAGACCGCATCTACAAGCACTACGCCACCAACTTCCGCGTGCCCACGGCAGAAGTGTCCATTCCTACACACGGCATGATTGGCGAGGCTGTGCTCGGCGAGACAAACGTGAGCGAACTTATCGACATAACAAGGTTCTGGAACTGGAAGGATTCTGACATCGACCACGCACAGGTAGACTCCTCATTTTTGAGTCAGTATAGTCTGCTAAAGGAAGTCAGCGCACCTACCGTACAGATGCCTTCACAGGGAACAACGCTTCCACAGCATATCGCAGCAACAAGCCTGATTAAGGATCTGGCAAAGGAACCCAAATTTGCTGACCTACTCAGCCAGGTGAACATAAAAGATGTGCTCAAGGAAGCCGGCAAAAACACATCCACTGGTAGAGACAAAGCCCTTGAGGAATCGTCAGAAACTACACAAAAAGCTATCCAGGCTGCCGCCAGCATAGCAACGGCTTATCTCGGGACAAAAACTTCTGAAAAGCCGGGCGACAAGAAGACAGACGGAAAGCCAGGAGATGGAGGAAAGCCAGGAGACGGAGGAAAGGCTGAAAGTGCAAAGCCTGCAGACAATGGTAAATCATAAAACGCAAGCTATATGAACGAAGAATATATGAAGAAACTGATGGACGCGCTGACGGAGATAATCATGTCTGAGACGTCCGATGATATGAAAGCCATACGCATGCAAATACTGCAACGCGTAGCCAACGAAGTGGCTAACGTTACACCAAGGATGCCTGCCCCACTCAACATAACAGAGATTGGCGGCTACTACAATCTGCTGAACCGCATGGGACAGGAGGAAACGCTCACTATGAGGAAACGCCTTGTAGCAACAGCGCTTGGCATTCCGATGGAATAGACAAAAAGACGAAAGTATGTAGTAAGTGGAATTACTGAATAAAAAGAGTGATTAATAACTGAACTTAATCAAGTTCAATTAACAGTAAAAAAAGACGTGTGCAAAACGTCGCGTACGGGTGGACCAGGCGAGACCTGAAATCTCGTCTCTGAGTCCGATTCTCAGGTACGCAAAGGCGTACGCACACGACGGCAGTTGAACAAAGTATCTACACGACTGCCTTCGGGCACCTCCTTACGGGGAGGAGTCGATGAGGGGAGTGGAAACCCAAGGGTTTGACGGAGCGAAGGTGCCAACCCCGAGCTTGCTCGGTGTTGCGCTAGCGGGGTTGTCGACTTGACGCGAACATTCAAGGCAAGTTTCTGACAGCTAATAGCCCAAGGTGACGCGGACGAAAACCGCATTAGCAGAGATGTAGCCCGTTAGTGGTGAAGCGAAACTCGGAGAGGTCGTGGCAGAGAAATGAGAAACTGACGGTGGGGAGCGGCGCAGAGCAATCTCGTCTCTCCCCTTTATTGTATAAAAGAAGCAATCATTGAAGATCATGCCACACATGGCGATGCCGCTAATGGCTATGCAAAGAGCACTGATGGCACCGCTTCCACGATTATGCGACTGGCGAATTATGTATATCAAATTAAATATTAATATCAATCTTATATTTACTAAAAATAATTATTTAGATATCCCTTTATTTTCCTTTCATTTCGTTCGTGTTTACCAATTTAAATATCTACTTTTGCATTATCATACACAGAGATATGACATAATGACAATTCTAACACATAAAAAGCACAAGAATATATGAAGAAAACAGTCATTACTCCGATGCGCCGCGCCTTGCGTCGCGGCATAGCCTCACTGTTGCTCATCTGCGGCATGTGCCAGCCAGCCCTTGCTGAAGGCGAGAGCAAGCTCACGCTGCTTTTTAAGGACGGTCACAAGCAGAGCTACGTCCTTGCCACACGTCCTAAGGTGACGTTTGATGACAGCAAGCTCTATGTTGCTTCCAACGACGTTTCGGACGAATACGTGCTCGCCGATGTCAATAAGTTTGTCTTCGATGACATCCAGACAGCCATTGCCGAAGTGAAGGACGGCGAATGTCGGCTTACCTTCGTGGACGGAACGACCGTTGTGGTGGAAGGAATCGGTGCCTCCAAAGCCGTCAGTCTGTATGACGTGGCAGGCAAGAGCCTCGCTGCCACCAAGGCGGATGCCAGCGGCAAGGCCGTAGTGAGCCTCGCCTCATGCCAGCCTGGAGTCTACGTGGTAAGCGTGGAAGGCGGCAAGGCATATAAGGTAATCAGAAACAAGTAATACTCAATAGATCGGAAGAGCACA
>ERZ507784.182-NODE-182-length-17139-cov-7.60595_pt1 | contig 17139 bp, 17 predicted proteins | sample MGYA00512662_ERZ507784 | MGnify/ENA metagenome assembly ERZ507784
AGGATTTCTCTGTGTCGTACGGCAAAGAGAGATCCTTTAATTTTTGTTGCAAAATTCTGTTTGCCAACTAAAGAAAATTCTCTAAATTTGCTTCTGTATAACTCCATGCCAGATTATATGCTGGCATAACAACAGAAAAAAATGAATACTCTACGATTATTTTTGCTGATGGCAGTCATGATGTGCTCACTTGCCGTCAACGCACAAGACACTATCGCCAATGACGACAGCACAACCACTACTTCAACGGTATTGGAAAACTTTGGCTCTGAAACCATGTGCGAGAGTTTCACTTTTCAGCAACATAACGACAGCCTAATATCAGATGCTGAGTTGCTAAAAAGTATAGACAAACACTCTTCAGCTAAAAGGTTGAGGAAAGCAAAAATAATGAAGTGGACGGCTTGGATAGGCGGAAGCGTATTTTTTGTAGCCAGTGTATTTTGCTTACCTGCTGCTGCTTTCGTGGCATATTATAATATGGGGGGCCCGGGAACTAATTATTTCGCCATAGGAGCAGCGGCATTCTTCGTAGTTAGTGTGGCATGGACCACATCTTTCCTTGTAGCAGCCCATCATCAAAAGAAAATGGCTCTTTCGGCCAACACCTCCACTCCACTCATGCAATTCAATATCACCAAAGGCAAGAATTCCGCTGTTTATGCCAACATCAACATGCTCAACGACAATATGACAAACAGAAAAGCATTAGGCCTCGGCTTTAACTTCAGCTTCTAAATGAAAGTTTCTCGATAGACCTCCGTTATGACTTCGATTGTTCTTCGATCGTTCTCCATTAGTTTAACCCAAATATAATTATTATGCTCAGACGCGGAAACAACGGATGTTTGTACAGCAAAACACCGTAAAAACAGCAAACCTGAACTCTATAATCAATTTTTATTTTGTAACATGTTTTTACTCTTTGTACGATATGTGCATGGTGGATATGAAGACGTTTTTGACATGAATACGTGTGCAGAGTGGCTTCTTCTATAGGGGTGCTGCTTGTAAGTTCCCCTAGAAAAGTGTTGTATTTGCTTAAAAATTCCCCTAGAAAAGTGTATTGTTTGCTTGTAAGTTCCCCTAGAAAAGTGTACTTTTGCATTGTAAGTATCTATAAATCATTAATATAACAACAATGGAACGACATATCTATAAAAGTCTGAAGTCTTGGAAGGATTCGCCTAACCGTAAACCACTGATATTACAGGGTGCACGTCAGGTAGGAAAGACTTATATACTTAAGGAATTCGGGAAAAGAGAGTATGATGATGTTGTATATATCAACTGTGACGATAATGACGATATGAAGGATATGTTTTCTGACTACGACATAAAGCGCATTATCCGCACTCTCAGTGCCATATCTGGTATTTCAATAAAGCCATCTTCTACGCTAATAATTCTTGATGAGATACAGGAGATAAATCGCGGTCTTTCCTCATTGAAGTATTTCTGCGAGAAAGCTCCTGAATACCATATTGCTGTTGCAGGTTCATTGCTCGGAATAACACTGCATGAGGGAACGTCGTTCCCCGTAGGAAAAGTGGATATGCTATATATGTATCCTATGGATTTCGAGGAATATCTCATAGCGATGGGTAAGTCTCAACTTGTGGAGCTGCTACGCGAGAATGATTGGTCAAGTCTTTCGTCATTGCAGCAGATGCTGACAGAGCTGCTACGCCAATACTATTTTGTAGGTGGTATGCCGGAGGCTGTCAAGGCATATATTGACCGTGGTGATATATGGGAAGTGCGCTCAATACATACAAAAATAATTGAGGCTTACCGGAATGATATGTCCAAACATGCGCCACTACAGCAAGTACAACGTATAAACATGGTGTGGAATTCCATTCCATCACAACTTGCGCGTGATAACAAGAAATTCATATACGGCGCCCTTAAAAAGGGTGCTCGTGCCAATGATTTTGAGATAGCAATACAATGGCTCGTCGATTCAGGACTCGTACATAAGGTATATCGTATAAACAAGCCCTCCATACCGCTTAAGTTCTATGAGGATATGTCCGCTTTCAAGCTGTTTTTACTTGACTGTGGATTGTTAGGAGCATTATCAGAGACACCACCGCAACAGATTCTTATCGGTAACAATGTTTTCGAGGAATATAAAGGAGCGTTCACGGAAAACTATGTGTTGCAGCAGCTGAAGTCTGTTCCACGTACATTTGTCTACTATTACAGCAATGAAAATTCCACGATGGAGATCGACTTTGTTGTGCAGCATGACAATGAAGTAATACCCGTAGAGGTGAAGGCAGAAGAGAATCTTAGGGCAAAATCCTTACGTCAGTTTATTACGGATAACCCAGGTTTGCATGGTCTACGTTTCTCAATGTCAGGGTATCGTGAGCAGGAATGGATGACAAATGTGCCTCTATGGGCGGTTAAGTGGACGTTTCCTGAAAATCATAACTGATTTACATTAGTCTGATATGAACTTTACTTCCAATAAGATAAATCCGGCGGTTTGGGGTACTTACATTGTGCTGCTGATGCTGCCCGAGCTGCTGATGCTCAACACCAAGACGTGGTGGGACGCGCCAGTGGCCGTGGCTTTTAATATTCTCTTCTATGGCGTTTTCGCTTGGCTGCTCTGCGGCTTGGCTTCGCTGACGGGACGAAGGACGGAGCGGGCGTTGCATGTGGCGTTGCAGGCTGTCATGGCTGCATATAGCCTTAGCAACGTGTTTATGCTCGTCATGTTTAACCGTCATTGGGATGCCTATTCCTGGCAGTTCCTCTGCGAGACCAACGGACGCGAAAGCTCCGAGTTCGTTTCTTCCTACGTCCTCTCTCTCCCCACTTTGGTTATCCTCGCGGTATACGTGGCGCTGTTCGTGGCGGAGGTTAGGGTAGGGCGCCGTGTGAAAGGCTGGCGTCTCTTTCCGAAACGTAGGTTGTGGGCTGTGGCAGCTGGCTTCACAGGCGTGGTGATGGTCGGGCAGACCGTATTTTTCGGTCCTGACGTTCAAGCCAACTACGACCGCGTGGCTAAATATCGTTCGCCGATAAAGCGCAATGCGATGTGGAACATCTGGCAGTCGGCGCTAACATACGCGGGCTTCCGCGACGAGTTTGCGCGTTGCGCACGGTCGCTGCAGACTTATAAGGAGAAGGTTTGGTGCAGCGAGCGCGAGGCTGACTTCGTGCTGATTGTAGGCGAATCGTTTAATCGGCACATGAGCAATCTCTACGACGGCAAGTACAACACCAACCCGCGGCTGAAGGCTCTCAGTAAGCAGGGCAGCCTCTTCCTTTTCAACGATGTGGTGGCATCGGACAACGGCACCACGCAGAACTTCAAGCAGTTTCTCTCTCCCGTGGCTGTCGGTGACGGCCGTAGCTGGTGCGACGCCCCTCTCTTCCCCTTCCTGCTCCGTCGCTGCGGATATAACGTGGTGTTCTACAGCAATCAGTATGCTGGCATGGAAATGGACAAGGAGTTTAACGCTTCGATGGGATTCTTCAACGCTCCGGGCATCGGTCCTTATCTCTTCGACCATCACAACACGTGCACTTACAAGTATGACATGCAGCTCGTCGACGCCTATCGTGCCAACCGCCACGACATAGAGGCTCCCAAGCGCAACTTCATAATCTTCCATCTCTACGGACAGCATGCCGCTTACGGCGAGCGCCATCCGGCTGACTTCGCCAAATTCAGCGCGAGGAGCGTGAAGAGCAAGTTGAGGCTCAGCGACGAGCAGCGTGGCGTGGTGGCAGACTATCTGAACGCCACGCTTTACAACGACTACGTGGTGGACAGCATCATCCGCATGTTCGCAGATCGCAACGCCATCGTCCTCTATTTATCTGACCACGGCGAGGAGGTGTATGACTTTCGTCTGCAGCAGGGTCGCACCGACCTTAAGACGGACGTTCCTCGTGCCCTGCACTCGCAGCTCGACATCCCCTTCATGTTATACGTCTCGCCCCGATATGCTGCCACACATCCGCAGCAGGTGGAGAGGATAAAGCGCTCTCTCGACCGCCCCTTCATGACGGACAATCTCCCGCAACTGATATTCGATTTGCTCGGTATCCGAACATCTTACTACAGGCCGGCACGCAGCGTCATAAACGATGCGTATCGCCCGCAGAAGCAGCGCATGCTGCAGGTGGGAAGGGAGTATAATTGAGTTGAGAGCTGGTAGGTTTGACAATATTTGCATTTCTAATGCTCAATACTGCCAGCTGAGCGCACAACAAAATCTTTGGTGCGAAATTCTTGAGTTTTGAGCGCTTGGAGATAACGTGTTTATACACAGCGGATTATGCGGTTTCGGAGCGAAGCGCTATGAAATCAGACTCTCAAACGAGCCGTTTTCATCTGCCATAGAGCCTCTTTTACACTCCAAAACCGCCACTGTTATCATACAACAAAGCCTCTTTTACACTCTGATAGTGGCACTATCGGACTGTAAAAGAGGCTTTTTCGTTAAGCATGGGTGCCGTTCAGACAGCAGAACACCGTAAAAACAGCAATCTAAATCTCCAGAATTGATTTTTATTTTGTAACAGGATTTTACTCTTTGGACAATATTTGCATGGTGGACAAGACGACTTTTTTAGAATAGCAGATGAATTCCTGTTTATCGCTGATAATTATAATATGAGCAAACTTTTGTGCTGTATGAGACTTTTTTACTAACTTTGCATCCTTGTAAACCAATATAGATTATGAACAAGAACAACACTATAATGACATTGGCTGTCAGCCTTGTCATGATGCTTATCTCGCTCAACGTCAACGCCATGACCTACAATGAGGGCATTGCTTCCGATACTGTCAGCACAGCGGCGGACGGCTTCGACTATGAGGGCGACTCACTTTTCAGCGTCGCAGACACTGTCGTTAACGAAAAGACAATCGCTGCCGACACCGCTGCCGTGGCTACTTATCCTTACGGAGGGGCTGCCGACAATCTGGACAACGCCTTCAGTTACGACCCTAACAACGACCCGGCGGACCCAACGCATCACTTCCGTGCAGCTGAATGGCTGATTCCGGGAGGCGTGGCAGTCTTCGGCGCAATCTGCGTGAACGCTTCTTGGGGAAAGAATCTGCGCGAAAATCTGCACAACACGTTCTCGCAGAAAGGACTGAACAAGACATCCATCGACAACTACATGCAGTACGCCCCGGCTGCGCTGACGCTCGGACTGGGACTCTGCGGCGTGAAAGGACAGCATGCCTTCAAGGATCGCGCCATCATAATGATGATGTCTTACGCAACGATGGCCATCGTCGTGAACGCGGCGAAGTATACCTTTAAAGAGAAACGCCCCGATTCGTCATCGCGCAACTCGTTCCCCTCAGGACATACTGCCACGGCTTTCGTGGGTGCTGAGATGCTCTATCAGGAGTATCGCACTACACATCCGTGGATAGGTTACACGGCTTACGGTCTCTCAGCAGCCGTGGCTTATCTGCGAATGCACAACGACCGCCATTGGGCTAACGACGTACTGGCTGGAGCTGCTGTGGGCATGCTCTCCACAAAGTTCGCTTACTGGCTCTATCCTAAGATTTTCCGCGAGAAGAAAAGAGAGAACCGCATGAAGCGCACGGCTTTCTTCGGCATGCCGTATTATCAGGACAGGACGGCAGGAGTGAACGTGGCAATGGTGTTCTAAGCCTCTTCCGCGCGCCAATTAAAACAAAATAGCTATGCTCAAACGAATAAATACCATACTGACGATGACCGTCATGCTGCTCTTCACGGCTTGTATGACGGCGGCTGCACAGGACGACGTCACCTCTGACGACAGCGAGGTGGGCTCAGACTCGCCTGCTTTCGTGCCGATGGTGAAGGTGGGCAAGGCGCTTGTCGATAATGACAGCATACAGTACGTGGAGCTTAACACGCTCTATGTCTACCCCAAACTGACGTTCAAGAACGAGAAGCAGCGACAGGCTTACAACCGACTGGTGGCCAACATCAAGAAGGTGCTGCCCATAGCCAAGGAGGTGAACTCCATCATTGTGGAGACATACGAATATCTGCAGACGCTGCCTGACAAGAAGTCGAAGGACGAACACATGAAGCGCGTAGAGAAGGGTATACGCAAGGAGTATACGCCGCGCATGAAGAAGCTGACTTATTCGCAGGGCAAGCTGCTCATCAAGCTGGTCTACCGTGAGTGCAACTCGTCGTCTTACCAGCTCATCCAGGCTTTCTTAGGTCCCATCCGAGCCGGCTTCTACCAGGCTTTCGCATCACTCTTCGGCGCCTCGCTGACGAAGAAATACGACCCGGAGGGAGTGGACAGATACACGGAACGCATCGTAAGGCAGGTGGAGGCAGGACAGATATAGCGGACAGTATGCCATCCGAATTAGGAATTAGGAGTTTTGAATTAGGAATTGTGCGCCAAGGCGCATTTCACAAATAAAAGGCTTTACGTTAGGTTGTCGAGAACTGGTTCTCGTAAGACCTAATGTAAAGCCTTTTATTTAAACCCGATTAGGGTTTGCGCCCATAAGCGGCATGTGGAGAAAGGTTTTTGTCAAAGCCCTGCCTAACACAGCAGGCAGACTCACCTATAAATTCACGTTCCTCTTACTTCTTATACTTTATCTTCACCAGTACGGGATAATGGTCGCTGGGTGTGCGGAGCGTGCTCTTTCGGAACGACGTTTCTCCGGGAGCCTGCGTACTCTTCAGCTTAGGCTGCTCGGCAGCCGTCTCGGTCCAATACATGTTGGTGAGGAGTCCGTAGCGGTCAACCTCGAAGTTGGGTGAGAGGAACACGTGGTCGATGCGGGATGTGGAGGTGTATTCGGGATGGAAATCGTTGAACGAACCGTTCTCGCAGAAGCGGTGACGAGCCTTAAGGTACGAGTCCTCGAGGATGCCTGACGACGTGAATATGCCGTAAATCTCGTCCGTCTGGTCCACATTGAAGTCGCCCGTCAGCACCGAAGGCGCACCCTTGGCTATCTCCTTAATCTTCTTCACCACCAGCTTGGCAGCCTCGCGGCGAGCCACAATGCCGATGTGGTCCATGTGGAGATTGAAGTAATAGAAGCGGAAGCCCGTCTCCTTCTGGCGGAACTCGCCCCATGAGCAGATGCGCACGCAGGCAGCGTCCCATCCGAGCACCGGCTTGTCAGGAGTCTCGTTAAGCCAGAAATTGCCCTTCTGGAGCAGCTCCAGGCGGTCCTTCTTGTAGAAGATGGCAGAATACTCGCCGTCCTCCTTTCCGTCGTCGCGTCCCACGCCCACATAGCCGTAGCCGTCAAGACCCTTCAGCAGGTCGTGTAGCTGGCCCACAAGCACCTCCTGCGTACCGAAGATGTCAGGATCCTCGAAGTTGAGCTGGTCACAGATAACCTGGCAGCGCTTTGTCCACACATTACCCTTGCTGTCGTCAGAAGAGTTATGGTTGCGGATGTTGTACGTACCTACGAATAAGTTTTGTGCGCTGAGCGCCATGCAGAAGCACAAGGCGAGCGCAAAGGTAAAGTAGCGTTTCATAGTTAATTGGTTTTTATATTGTTCTTTCATACAAAGTTATGCAAAATTTTTGGCACATAGCCGTATTATGTGTAATTTTGCATAATTTGAAATTAAAATCCTTACCAAATACACTTATTATTTTATTATATGGAAATCATAGACTTCAGCAAGCGTAATTCTATCATCAACAAGTATATGGCAGAAATGCGCGACAAGAACTATCAGAACAACCGTCTCCTCTTCCGCAACAATATCATGCGCGTGGGCGAACTTATAGCTTACGAGCTCAGCAAGACCCTCGACTATGAGGAGCGCGACGTGCAGACTCCGCTTGGCACGGCAAAGGTTAACGTGCCCACTGACAAGGTGGTGCTCGGAACCATCTTCCGCGCAGGTCTGCCCTTCCACCAGGGTTTCCTCAACATCTTCGACCACGCCGGCAACGCTTTCGTTTCGGCATATCGCGAGTATGAGGACGCCGCTCACACAAAGGTGGGCATCCACGTGGAATATCTTGCCACTCCCGACCTCAACAACGCCACTCTCCTCATCGTCGACCCGATGCTTGCCACCGGCGGATCAATGGAGATGGGCTATAAGGCACTCCTCACCAAGGGCACCCCGAAGCGCGTTCACGTGGTCTGCGTGATTGCTTCGCCCGAAGGCATCGAGCACGTACGCCGCACATTCCCTGAGGACACCACCATCTGGTGCGCTGCCGTAGACCCGGGTCTGAACGAGCATAAGTATATCGTGCCTGGATTCGGTGATGCCGGCGACCTTTGCTACGGAGGAAAGATTTAAGAGATAAAAGTCAACCATTCCGCTGTCATTTTGCACAATAATTTAAAAATCGTTGTTCACATTGTTGTATATCTCAATAATAATGGCTAATTTTGCTGACAAATTGTAAAGGATAAACATAAAAACAAAAAGGAATGGATAAGATAGACAATCTTGACAAGAAAATCCTCAGCATCCTCTCCAAGAACGCACGCATTCCGTTCAAGGACGTAGCGGCTGAGTGCGGAGTATCGCGCGCTGCTATTCACCAGCGTGTGCAACACCTCATCCAGGGCGGCGTAATCACCGGTAGCGGTTTCGACGTCAATCCGAAAAGCATCGGATACACTACATGCACCTACGTAGGTCTCAACCTCGAGCGTGCCAGCATGTACAAGAACGTGGTGGAACGTCTGATGGACATCCCCGAAATCGTGGAGTGTCACTTCACCACCGGCCCCTACACTATGCTTATCAAGCTCTATGCCCGTGACAACGAACAGCTCATGGACCTCCTCAACAGCAAGATGCAGATGATTCCGGGAGTGGTTTCTACCGAGACTCTCATCTCGCTCGACCAAAGCATCAAACGCGAAATTCCAGTACATCTGGAAGATATGCTGGACGAGGACTAATGAGGCGTAAACAACAAGACATCCAAAAGACGCGCCCTGTAAGGGCAAAAGTAAAGGCGTGACACACAGACGTGCCGCTCACTTTTGCGCTTACAGGGCGCTTTGGCATTTTATATATATACATATTATAATATGAAGACATTCTCCTTAGAACAGCATCTGAAAGCCGTTTACGGTCAGGCACCGAAAGAATCGAAGCGCCCCGTAATCGGCATTACCACCAATCATAGCGGCATTGACGTCACCGTACGCGAACTCTACCATAACCAGATAGTCAAGGCGGGCGGCACTCCACTACTCATTCCGCCAATAGACGACGTGGATGTCATCCAGTCAACGCTGGAACGCGTGGACGCAATAATACTGACGGGTGGAGCGGACGTCAACCCGATGTGGGCTGGCGAACAGCCTTCCACCAAGCTACATCACATCAACGCCGTTCGCGACCTGCCTGAACTGATGATAACACGTCTGGCATTCAATCGTCAGATACCCATCCTCGGCATCTGTCGCGGCGTGCAAGTGCTCGCCATGGCGCTCGAAGGACGCATCCATCAGGACATCTCGCACATCGCCACCAACTTCCAGCACTCGCAGGACGCTGACCAGTCGGAACCTACGCACAGCGTGGATATAGAGAAGGACTCTGTGCTGCACGACATCTACCGGACGGAGAGCCTCTTCGTCAACTCGTTCCATCATCAGGCGGTGGCTGTGGCAGGACCTCATTTGCGCGTGGTGGCAACGTCGCCTGACGGCATCATCGAGGCGGTGGAGAGCAGCGAGCACAAGGCTGTAATGGGCGTTCAGTGGCATCCTGAGTGGCTCGGCGACGACGGACAGCCCCTCTTCAAGTGGCTCACGAAGGAAGCAAGCCTCTACCGTGAGGCACGTCGCTTCCAGGAACGCCACCTCACACTCGACTCGCATTGCGACACGCCGATGTTCTTCCCCGAAGGAATAGCCTTCGAGCAGCGCGACCCACGCATCCTCTACGACCTCCACAAGATGTCGGAGGGCGGAACGGACGCCGTGACAATGGTGGCGTATCTGCCGCAGCCGAAGCCGGGCGAGACGTTCACGGAGATAGCTCCGTTCCCCGTCAGCGGTCCGAAAGCTTACGCAGACCTTATCTTTGACAAGATAGACGAGACTGTATTGAGAGACAAAAGCCTTATTGCTCTGGCACGCACAGAGGAAGATCTTTGGAAGAATAAGCGTGCAGGAAAGAAGTCGCTCATGATTGGCATAGAGAACGGACTTGCCATTGAGGACGACATACGCAACGTGGAGCATTTCGCTCGACGCGGCATTGTATATATAACATTGTGTCACAATGGTGACAACCAAATATGCGACTCCGCCAAACGTTCCGCCAATACTCACGGCGGCGTGTCAGAATTCGGAGCGAAGGTCATTGGCGAGATGAACCGTCTGGGACTGATGGTCGACCTTAGTCATGCAGGAGAGAAGTCGTTCTACGACGCACTGGAAATATCGAAGACGCCAATCGTATGCTCTCACTCCAACGCCAAGGCGCTGTGCGACGTACCACGCAACCTTACGGACGACCAGATGAGAGCAATGGCTAAGAAGGGTGGCGTATGTCAGATAACGCTCTACGCCGGATTCCTGCAAGCAGAAGGCAAGGCTTCTGTCCTCGATGCCATGCGCCACCTGGAGCATGCCATCAGCATAATGGGCATTGAGCACGTCGGACTGGGTACGGACTTCGATGGCGACGGCGGCGTACCGGGACTTGCCGATGCTTCAGAACTAATAAATTTCACTAAGGAGCTGCTGCGCCGCCGATTCACGGAAGAAGAAATGGCAATGATATGGGGCGGCAACTGGCTCCGCGTGATGCGCGAGTGCGCAACACGCAATTAGGAGTTAGGAATTGATAGGCAGGGCTTTGACAGTTTGTTTTTTCCGCTTATGGGCGCGTGCTATGCACAAATAAAAGGCTTTACATTAGGTTGTCGAGAACGGGTTCTCGTAAGACCTAATGTAAAGCCTTTTATTTAAATCCGATAGGATTTGCGCCCATAAGCGGACTGTGGAGAAAGGTTTTTTCTCAAAACTCCTAATTCATAATTCAAAAATTAGATTATTCCTCAGAATATAGAACTTGCAATACTGTCTGTCCTACTGCCTTGAGCACGTTGGGGTCGATGTTTTCCATCGTGTCGTTCACGGTATGCCATGTCGGACCGAACGAGCTTTGCTGGCAGTCGGGGAAGAAGGGAACGATGTCGATGCAGGGGATGCCTGCCTTCTCGTTTACAGGAACATGGTCGTCGGTGAGCATGCCGCCGTCCTTCATCGGGAAGAACGAACCGTAGCCGATGCCGGCAGCGGTGCGCCATACCTTGTTGACTATCTCAGCTGCGTACTGCTTGGAAACGCCCTCCTGATAGAACTTAGAGCCGGCGCCGCCAACCATGTCGAGCAGTATGCCGTAACGTGCCTCGTAGCCTTCCGGTAGGTGCGTAGCCCAATGCTGTGCGCCGAGAGCCCATGTGTCGGCATCGTCGGCAACGTCAGCCCACTGCGGTGTGCCCCAGTCCTCGGCGTCGAAGCAGACAAAGTCTACTCCCACTTTCAGCGTTGTATCAGACTGCAGAGCACGAGCAATCTCGAGCATCACAGCCACGCCGCTGGCTCCGTCGTTGGCAGCCATGACGGGCTTGCGCCAGTTGGTGGAGTCGGGGTCGTTGTCAGCCCAGGGACGGCTGTCCCAATGGGCGCAGAGAAGGATGCGCGTGGTGGCTTCGGGGCGGAAACGCGCGATGATGTTGCGGGAGTGGAGCGTGGTGCCGTCCCATCCCTTCACGTCAGCGTCCTGAGCCTCAACGGTCATGCCGTAGGAGGCAAACTTCTTCATTATCCACTCGCCACACAAGTCGTGGGCATGTGAGTTCATTGTGCGCTCACCGAAAGCACACTGTGCAGCGGTGAATGCGTAGGCTGAGTCGGCGGAGAACGTCGGGCCTACAAGGGCTATGGTGTCCGCCTCGGCAGCTGAGGTCTTTGCGGAATTCTTGCAGGAAGCGCAAGAGCAGGCAAGGACAACTGCCACAAACATTGCCACGGACGAGAAAAAGAGCTTCTTCATAATCTTTAGTGCTTGCTTTCGTAGGCTAAGGCGTACATCTTTATCTGCTTAACCATAGCCAAGAGGCCGTTGGAGCGGGTAGGGGAAAGATGGTCCTTCAGACCTATGCGTTCGATGAAATAGAGGTCGGCGTCAAGGATTTCCTTGGGGGTGTGGTCGCTTAAAACCTGAATGAGGAGAGCAATGATGCCCTTTACGATGAGGGCGTCGCTGTCGGCGGTGAAGACGAGATGGCCTTCTTCGGTCATGTCGCACTGCACCCACACACGGCTCTGACAGCCGTCGATGAGGTTCTGCTCTGTCTTATACTTGTCTGCCAGTGGCTCAAGCTCGCCACCGAGGTCGATTAACAACTGGTATTTGTCCATCCAGTCGGAGAAGTCCTGAAACTGCTCAATGACTTCGTCCTGTGCTTCGTTTATTGTCATTGCTTTATTCTTTTACTTATTCTCTACTTTTACCAGCTTAAACAGCTTGTCGCTGGGGCGTATCTTTCCGGGGACGCGGAAGGAGACGTGCTGGCCTTTCTGTGCTGTCTCTACGGGCTTCAGCTCGTAACGGATTTCGTCTACGTCTACGTACATTACGCCGGTGGTGGGACCGGTGATGAGCAGACGGTCGCCGACGGAGAATTCGCATGCCTCACACGTAAACTCCGCTACGCCGAGCTTTGAGAAATACTTTACGCCACGACCTACGTACACCTTCTTCTCGGTGGCGTTCGATCCGTAGTTGCTGTTCCATTCTCCCAAGGTCTGGCCCTGATAATATCCGTCCCAGAAGCCGCGGTTGAAGACGGTGGCGAGACGCTCGTCCCACTCGTCCTTGCGTTCCTCGGTGAACGTGCCGTCAAGGACAGCGGCGATGGCTTCCTTATAACACTTCACTACGTTATATACATACTCGGCTCCACGGGCACGACCCTCAATCTTGAAGACACGAACGCCTGAACGCATCATGCGGTCGATGAAGCGGATGGTCTTCAGGTCCTTGGGAGACATGATATACTTGTTGTCAATCTCGAGCTGATGACCCGTCTCGTTGTCCGTGACGGTGTAAGAACGGCGGCATATCTGCATACACTGACCGCGGTTGGCGGAGCGTCCGGTGTTCTCAAGGCTCATATAGCACTTGCCGCTGACAGCCATACAGAGGGCGCCGTGGCAGAACATCTCTATGCGGACGGGGTCGCCGTTGGGTCCGACGATGTTTCGCTCCGAAATCTGAGAGTGGATGTAAGCCACCTGATCCATGTTAAGCTCACGCGCAAGCACCACCACGTCGGCAAACTGAGCGTAGAACTCCAATGCCTCGGCGTTGCTGATATTGAGCTGTGTGGAGAGATGCACCTCCACACCCTTCTTCCTACAGTATGTCATCACAGCCACGTCGGAAGCGATGACAGCCGAAATCTTCGCCTCATAGGCAGCGTCGATGATGTGGTGCATAAGCTCCACGTCCTCGTCATAGATGATGGTGTTGACGGTAAGATAACTCTTCATGCCGTGCTCGGCGCACGTGGCGGCTATCTCACGAAGGTCGTCGATGGTGAAATGATTGGCTGAATGCGAACGCATGTTGAGCTGCTCCACACCGAAGTAGATGCTGTCAGCACCTGCCTGGATGGCAGCCTGAAGACTCTCACGCGACCCCACCGGAGCCATCACCTCATAATCCTTTATTGTTGTCGTATTCATATCTTGGTGTAAATATATCTAAATGTATACCAGATTGCAAAATTACTCAATTTTAGGCAGATAACATAAATATAAATAGTAACTTTGCTTAAGACAATATACATTAACCATTCATGAACATCAAATTTCTCCACCGCACAACCATCATAACCTTGCTCCTCACGCTCCTTTCCACCACAGCCAACGCCACTGACTGGTTAGGACGCATAAGCGACGACATGCCCGTATGCCGACTCTCCATTCCCGGCACGCACGACGCTGCTACGGGAGAGGGATTCATCGACGCCGATACGCTCGCGGGCAACTACATAGCACGCACGCAGGAACTGACGCTGGCGAAGCAATGGGAGGCTGGCATACGCGCCTTCGACCTTCGTCCAGACCTCGCCACCGACTCATTGGGCATGCAGAGCATGACGGTGTTCCACGGCGAGTTTGCCACAAACACCACGTTCTCCGCCGTGATAAGCATGCTGCGCGACTCGCTACATGCTCACCCTACGGAGTTCGCCATCATCATAATGCGACACGAATCGTCGCCCAACCGCGAGAGCAGCCATTGGGCAGACCGCATGGACTATATACTGGCGCTCAACAGCGACCTACTCGTCGACTTCCGTCCTGACATCACCGTGGGACAGCTGAGAGGACGCATACTCCTGCTCTCGCGCGACAAGTATGACCGCATGCCGCACGGAGCATTCGTGGAGGGATGGCGTCACGACGGCATCATCGACACCGCCAACCCTGCCACCATACAGGGATGCACGCAAAAGGGCAGCCTGCTCGTTCAGGACCTCTACGACACCAGCCAAAAAGCGGATATGGAGGCGAAAACCAAAGCCATGCAGCAGCTCTTCATCCTCGGAACACGCAGGAAAGCGGACGAGGCAGGACGCTATACGTGGATGATAAACCACACGTCGGGATATTGCATAACGTCAACGGAATACACCAAAGAACCCGTATCCACCACGGAGGGATATCGCGCCAACGCCGCCAAGACCAACCTTCTCATGGCTAAGCTCTTGGAGGAACGCGCAGCGGAAGGACGACGCGGCGGGGCAGGAATAGTGATGATGGACTTCGGCGGCACAGACCGTTCGGGCTGTCAGGACGTCTACGGACTGCGCCTCGTCAACGACGTTATCAAAAACAATATTTTCTCGTCTAACGAATGATATCCACGGCAAAGTGACAGCACAAAGAAAAAAAATCGCTAACTTTGCAATAACACTGAATCATCACACTTTTAAAAATACCATAATATGGAAAGAACATTGTTGCTTTTAAAGCCTTGCACAGTACAGCGCCGTCTTATCGGCGAAGTGATCAACCGCATTGAGCGCAAGGGTCTGCGCATCGTCGGAATGAAGATGATGCAGCTGGACGACAAGATACTCAACGAACACTACGCACACCTTACCGAACGCCCCTTCTTCCCGTGGCTCATCGCCTCAATGAAGTCGGCTCCGGTTGTGGCAATGTGCGTGGAGGGCAACAGCGCCGTGACCGTTGTGCGCAACATCGTAGGCGCTACGAACGGCAGAAAGGCTGCTCCGGGAACCATCCGCGGCGACTACTCGATGAGCGGACAGGAGAACATCATACACGCTTCTGACTCACCTGAGACAGCAGCCATCGAGATGGAGCGATTCTTCCGCAAGGAGGAAATCTTCGATTATCCCGACCCTCTGCACGACTATATGTACGCACCAGACGGCGACTAATATCTAACTAACAAATATGAGTAAAGTAATAATCAACAGTTTTCATGAGTTCACCGCTCTGCTCGGCAAGAACATCGGCGTGTCCGACTACGTAGAGCTGAGCCAGGAACGCATCAACATGTTTGCCGACGCCACACTGGACCACCAGTGGATCCATGTCGACACAGAACGTGCGGCTACCGAAAGCCCCTTCAAGACAACCATAGCACACGGATACCTCACCCTCTCCGTTCTGCCTTATCTCTGGAACCAGATCATTGAGGTGAAGAACCTGAAGATGATGGTAAACTATGGCATGGACAAGATGAAGTTCGGACAGGCAGTGAAGTCAGGTGAGTCAGTACGCCTCGTGGCCGACCTCCACTCCATCGAGAACCTCAGAGGCATAGCCAAGGTGCAGATTAAGTTCAGCATCGAGATTAAGGAGACCAACAAGAAGGCGCTCAGCGGTATCGCCACATTCCTCTATTACTTCGAGTAATAGAACAAAAAGAGCTATTAGCAGTGCGCACAACAATAGTCGCACAACAGCACCCGTATATACAAAGTTTATCAAAAGTAACGAACGCCCGTTTCAGCTGGTACGAGATACCTCTCAGCTGAAACGAGCGTTCGTTTCTTTTGGCGTAATCATCGCAAAACGTCGCTTTAATATGACGTATGACTATGATTTACAAACCTTATTGAATGATATGGTTTATATATAATGTGAAGTGTATTTGTGTATTTATTTTAAATTTCTTTTAGATTTCTTGTTCTTTCTCAAGAAAAAACTATAAATTTGTAGCGTTAATGCAATGTTTGGTTTACAATATCGTTAATATAACGAAAACTAAATAGCAGATTATTTTTATTTTTCCGATTAAAATGTAAGATCAACTTTGCTATTGACAAACTCTTTATCTAAAAGAAAATCGAAACTAATATCATTTAGTACTAATTAAAAATAAACATCTATGTCAAAACAAGTCAAAACAGTAGGTATGCTGCTTGCACTTTCGGCATTACCGATGGGCGCAGTTCATGCTGGAACAGTTACTTCGCATGCTGTTATTCAGAATGTACAGGCTGAATCAGAATGTAAGGGTGTTGTTTTTGACGCAACTGGCGAGCCGGTCATCGGTGCCTCGGTTGTTGTTAAAGGCAAGAACGGTGTGGGTACGGTTACGGATATTGATGGTAACTTCACCCTTAACGGCGTAAAGAAGGGCGAAGTGCTCCGTGTTACATCTCTCGGTATGACACCGGTGGAGGTAGAGTGGACTGGCAAGCCCGTCAAGGTTACGCTCAGCGACGACTCTAAGCAGATCAACGAGGTCGTGGTAACGGCTCTCGGCATCAAGCGTGAGCGCAAGTCACTCGGTTACGCCATTCAGGACGTAAAGGGCGACGCTCTTGTAAACGCTCATGAAAGCAACGTGGCTAACGCATTGACCGGTAAGATTGCCGGTGTGCAGATCACACGTTCAAGCAACGGCCCCGGCGGTTCTTCTAAGATCCAGCTCCGTGGTAACAACTCAATCACTGGTCTCAACCAGCCGCTTATCGTAGTGGACGGTGTGCCTATGGATAACTTCACTGGTGCAGAAAACAACGACTACTGGAACCCGTCTGCGGATATGGGTAACGGTCTTTCGGACATCAATCCCGAGGACAAGATCGGAAGAGCACACGTCTGAACTC